>NHCFC00100__coassemble_1530_pt1 | contig 26474 bp, 25 predicted proteins | sample NHCFC00100__metabat2_low_PE_019 | metagenome-assembled genome bin NHCFC00100
CTGCTGAGAGAATCGATGTAGACGAGACAGGAAAGATTTCCGGTCTGTTCTAAATCATAATAAAAGAAGGCTTTAGGAGGATATAGAAATGGGATTTTCAACCACACCATGTAATGAATTTGTCGAAGTTTTAGCTTCAAAAGCCCCGGTACCGGGCGGCGGCGGAGCTTCTGCTCTGGTAGGCGCTGTGGGAACCGCTTTGGGAAATATGGTAGGCAGCCTGACGGTAGGCAAGAAAAAATACGCAGATGTGGAAGAGGAAATGTGGGAGTTAAAGAAGAAATGTGATGAACTCCAGAAAGATTTCCTTCGTCTGATCGAAAGAGACGCAGAAGTATTTGAACCTCTTTCCAAAGCTTACGGAATGCCAAGAGAAACAGAAGAGGAAAAGGCTGAAAAAGCACGTGTTATGGAAATCGTTTTAAAAGACGCATGCTCAGTGCCCATGGAGATCATGGAAAAATGCTGTGAAGCCATTGAAGTAATCGTAGAATTTGCTGCTAAGGGTTCCAAACTGGCGATCAGTGATGCCGGTGTAGGCGCTGCATTCTGCAAGGCTGCTTTAAAAGGCGCCAGCCTGAACGTGTATATTAACACAAAATCTATGGCAGACAGAGAATATGCAGAAGAACTGAATAAAAAGGCAGATGCCATGCTGGAGAAATACACAAAGATCGCAGATGAAACCTTTGACAGCGTATTATCCAGATTAAAATAAAAAACGTCTTTTGAGAAGGACGGAGAAAGAGAAACAGGAGGATAAGCAAAAATGGCAAAAAGATTACTTGGAAAAGAAGTAACAGCAGCATTAAATGAAAGAATTAAAGCAGATGTTGCGGCATTAGAAGCAAAAGGAGTAAAGCCCACACTGGGGATCATCCGTGTTGGGGAAAATGAAAGCGATATTTCCTACGAAAGAGGAGCAACCAAGCGCTGTGAAACACTGGGGGTAGCATGTGAGAAAATCCTTCTTCCTGCTGATGTATCTCAGGAAGAGCTGCTTGCAACCATTGATAAAGTGAATAAAGACGACAACATCCACGGAGTATTATTATTCCGTCCGCTTCCAAAGCATTTAGATCAGTCTGTCATTGAAAATGCGCTGGATCCTGCAAAAGATGTGGACTGTATGACCGATGGCTCTATGTCCGGCGTGTTTACCGGAAAAAATGTAGGATTCCCTCCCTGTACACCACAGGCATGTATGGAGATCCTGGATCATTATGGAATCGACTGCACAGGTAAAAAAGCAGTTGTAGTGGGAAGAAGCCTTGTAGTAGGAAAACCTGCTGCTATGATGCTGATCAAGAAGAATGCTACTGTAACTGTATGCCATACAAGAACCGTGGATATGCCTTCTGTAGTAAGAGAAGCAGATATTGTCATTGTTGCGGCAGGACGTGCCGGAGTCGTTGATGACACTTATTTAAGAGAAGGTCAGGTTGTCATTGATGTAGGCATCAATGTGAATGCTGAAGGCAAGCTTTGCGGAGATGTGGATTTTGAAAAAGCAGAGCCTGTAGTAGAAGCCATCACTCCGGTACCAGGCGGCGTTGGAAGTGTTACAACTTCTGTACTGGTTGGTCATGTGGTAGAAGCTGCAAAAAGAAAATACGCATAAGAAACAGCAGAAAAATCAGAAGAATGCTGACAAAAGATCGGACGGTTTCTGATTGAGCTGGAAAGATAAAAGCCTGTATCCCCGGCAGTATGCCGCTGCGGATGCAGGCTTTTTCCATGCTTCCGGCAAAATTGTCAGGTCTGCTGAAATTCGGTCATATTCTTGCGGAATTTTAAGGGGAGGAAGTTCTTCTGGCAGCGGTCATTGGCGCGGGCTTCCACAGCTACGGAATGAAAAAAGGTTTTCCACAGGGAGCCATAGGGATCCTTCCGGTTTCCTTCAGCCTCTATTTTGCCAAGCTCCTCTGGAGACAGAGAGGAGAGGTAATAGTTCTGGTCTGCAGGGTGAACAGCTGCAAGTTTTCTGCCTTTGTCCAGGATCATCCAGTTTTCGGAGGGCATCCGGTCACAAAAGTAAGGGGCGATCAGGGTCAGCACATTGCTCTGGGGTTCTATCACAGAATACAGCACCTGATTTTCCAGACAGGAAAAACGGACGAATTCCTTGAAATGGTGCGCCTCGTTGGTTGTTTTCCGGTTCAGCAGGAAAACCGCTGACACGGCGGGGGAGGCGAGCATGGACGTAACCTTCCCGCCCACAGCAAAGCCTACCACAAGAAACCGATAGATTTTATCCAATTTATCCTTGTCCCAGGACATAGCGGCAGTGTAAACCATGCGGTAGGCTTCTGGAGAAATCTTCTTTTGGACAGAGCGGATGACTTTGCGGGCTTTTTCCTGGTCGGGTTCAATATGGCGGTAGTCACAGAACAGCTCCGGCATTTCTATAGGTTCTGTCTGAAGCCGGATATTGGAATGCCCCAGGCGGGCGGACCAGGCATCGTATATACAGGTCATCATAGCGTCAAATGCATCGGTACATGTAAAAACAATCATAATCGTATTCTCCCTTTCTTTACAGCTGTCCGGAAAGGCTTTTCCTGGTGTCCTCCACAGAAGGAGAGGATGACAGGAAACAGTCGTCGAAAAGCGAAAGCTGGCGATAAGTCTGAGGATGGTCCAGCTGCCAGGCGGCAGCCTGCTCCTCTCCTGTCAGCTGCCGGGTAATGAAATCCTCCTCGATGGGGATCCGGTACAGCATTTTTCCGCTGCAGGTAATGAAATACTGTGCCCTTTTTAAAACGACACCTATGCGTTTCAGGGCAGGAAAATCTAATTTCTGGCTTCTTCGTGCCTGAAGAATGCGGTAAGCGGATTTATTGCCGATTCCCGGCACTTTTAGAAGATCCTGGTAGGATGCCCGGTTGATTTCCACAGGAAACAACTCCAGGTGGCGCAGAGCCCAGTCACATTTCGGATCCAGGAAAAGATTAAAATTAGGACGGTCCGGGCTTAACAGCTCCTCAGCACAAAACCCATAATAGCGCAGCAGCCAGTCCGCCTGATAAAGCCGGTGTTCCCGCAAAAGAGGTACAGGCGTATCCAGAGAGGGGAGAGCGCTGTCTTCATTCAGGGGAATATAGGCAGAGAAAAAGACTCTTTTTAAGTCAAATTTCTGGTACATGGTCTGGGTGACTTTTAAAAGATCAAAGTCATTTTCTGCTGTGGCGCCAATAATGATCTGCGTGCTTTGCCCTGCAGGGACAAAAGGACGTAGGTGCGTTCCGGATGCAGCAGAGACTGGGCGGACAGAGGAGCCGCCTCTTGCGTTCTGTACAGCTGTATTTTCAGCAGAAGTGCTGTGCAGGGATCCCTGAGGACTGCCGGAGAACGGAAGGGAGGAGGACGCAGACTCCTGGATTCTTTCCGGTCTTTGCCGGGAAAAGATACTTCCCTCCAGATATTGGTTTCCAAAATGACGTTCCATAAAGGCTGATTTTCCGATGGAAAGGCGATAGTCGGCAATCTTGCTTTGAATCTGTGTCATGGGTTTTAAAATGGCGGCATGACTTTTACTGGGGGCAAGGGAATGCAGCCCTTCCTGGGTTGGAAGCTCCACATTGACGCTCATGCGGTCTGCCAGATAGCCGGTCTGTTCGATCAGATCCGCAGATGCGCCGGGAACTGCTTTGGCATGGATATAGCCCCGGAAACAGTATTTTGTCCGCAGGAGAAAGAGGGTTTCGTACATCAGTTCCATGGTATAAGTAGGATTTTTAATCACACCGGAGCTTAAAAACAGACCTTCGATGTAATTGCGTTTATAAAATTCTATGGTAAGGCTGCAAAGCTCTTCCGCAGTAAAGGTAGCCCGGGGCTTGTCGTTGGAACGGCGGTTTAAGCAGTATTTGCAGTCATAGGCACATTCATTGGATAATAAGACTTTTAACAGGGAAATACAGCGCCCGTCTGCGGCAAAGCTGTGGCAGATGCCTGCTGCACAGGAATTGCCCAGACTTCCCTGCTGTCCTTTGCGGTCAACGCCGCTGGAGGTGCACGCTACGTCATATTTTGCTGCGTCAGATAGAATCTGGAGCTTCTCTTCCAGAGTAAAGGATGATTGATATTCCATAATAAATCCCTCTGTTTTTCGTTTATTTTGTAAATGCAGATCAAAGATTATTTTTGAAAAAAGCCAGGTTTCTTCCATGGCTTTCTGATTGTGTAAGGTACATGAAAACGGAGATACTGTCGGAAGGAAAGCCACTTCCTCAAATGCCTTTTCTTTGAGAAAAGAAATGAAATTCTGCTTATTGTGAGAACTTTCCCTGCACGCTGTTTCTGTGTCTATGGGATGGACAGAAAGAGACAGTACCGGATAAAAAGCTGCTGCAGCTGTAAAAAAACGAATATATGTTCTTATAACCGTATTATAAAACGGACAAGAATAGAAGTCAAGAACAAATGTTCGTATATTTTTCACAAAAAACAGGTTCTGGGCAGTAAAGCCGGATCATATAATATATCAATATGATTAAGGGGGAACTTTTATGGATACATATAATATTTATAAAGACATACAGGCACGTACCAACGGGGAAATTTACATAGGCGTGGTAGGTCCGGTGCGCACGGGAAAATCTACCTTTGTCCGCAGGTTTATGGAACTGGCAGCTTTGCCAAACATGGAAGAGACACAGAGAAATGAGGTGAGAGATCAGCTGCCGCTAAGCGGATCCGGAAAACTGATCACCACGGTGGAGCCTAAATTTATTCCCAAGGAGGCTGCCAGGATCCGTATCGGCGATGAGGTAGATGCCAAGATCCGGCTCATCGACTGCGTAGGATTCGTAGTCCCGGATGCGGCGGGAAATATGGAAAACGGGAAAGAACGTATGGTAAAAACCCCTTGGTTCGGCTATGAAATCCCCTTTCACCAGGCGGCGGAAACCGGCACCAGAAAAGTGATCGAGGAGCATTCCAGCATCGGACTTATTATTACCTGTGACGGCTCCTTCGGAGAGATACCGAGGGAAAATTATGTGGAAAGTGAAGAAAGAACTGTGGCGGAATTAAAGAAAGCAGGGAAGCCATTTTTGATCCTGGTCAATTCCCAGAAGCCGTATAAGGAAGAAACCTTAAATTTAACTGAGGAGCTGAAAAAGAAATATCAGGCAGGCGTTTTAAGCGTCAACTGTGAACAGCTGAGAAAAGAAGACGTGTCCAGGATCCTGGAAAAGATCCTCTACGAATTTCCAATCGTGCAGATGGAATTTTACGTACCGAAATGGGTGGAAATGCTGCCTCAGGATCATTATCTGAAAGCAGAACTTTTAAACGGAGCAAAAGAACTGATGGGGAAGATCAAATACATCAAAGATGCTTCCAAAGAAAAGCTTTCCCTTTCCTCAGAGTATGTAAAGAAAATAGTTCCTGAACTGGTGGATCTGTCCTGCGGAAGAGTCAAGCTGCGGGTGGAAATGGAAGAACACTGGTACTATGAAGTGTTAAGTGAAATGACCGGCGTCGCTATCTCGGATGAGTATGCCCTGATCCATACCATGCGGGAAATGGCAAAGATCCGGGAAGAATATGTAAAAGTCCAGAGCGCCATCGAATCCGTGAAAGGAAAAGGATATGGTGTGGTAACGCCGGATATTGAGGAGATCCGTCTGGAGGAACCGGTGGTGATCAAGCAGGGCAGCAAATTCGGCGTCAAGATAAAATCCGTCAGCCCCTCCATCCACATGATCCGGGCGAATATTGAAACGGAAATCGCGCCCATTGTGGGAAGTGAGGAGCAGGCAAAGGATCTGATCTCTTATATTAAGACCAGTGAGGAACGCAAAGAAAGTATCTGGCAGACCAACATTTTCGGGAAATCCATCGGACAGCTGGTAGAAGACGGCATTCACACCAAGCTGGTGCAGATCGGAGATGAGAGCCAGGTAAAACTTCAGGACACCATGCAGAAGATCGTCAATGACAGCAAAGGCGGTCTGGTCTGCATCATCATCTGAAAAAAGACTGCTGCGGGCAGGAAATCCTGAAAGGGACTTCCTGCTTTTTCTTTTGTCAAAGCCAATGGAGGATACACAAAATCTGCAGATAGGGATGAAAAACAACCGCAGCTGTGTTATGATAAAAAAATAACAGCTTAAGCAGCAAGATGGATAATTCCTTACTGGCTGTAAGAGAGATTAACCATAAATATATTGCAGTAGGAAGGAGAAGTGCATATGGAAATGGAATCAAACTATGAAAAGGTGTTTGCTGTATTTCAGCAGTGGTTTATAGAAAGTGATCAGAAGAAAACCGCAGAAAAACTGGGGCTTGAGATGGATGAAGATTTTCTGTATGTTCCGTTTTTTTATGAAATCTGCAGGGCAGACAGAAAAAGCGGAGAGATTACAAAAGAAAGCGGAGACCCCGTTTCTGTCACAGACAGACTGACCATCATGCATCATCTGCATTATTTTCAGGAAACAGCCCGGGAAAGTACCAAAAAGGTCCCGTTTCGGGAGGTACGGGAGGCTGCGGTATTTGAACATGCCTATCGAAAAAGTGCGGTAGAGCCTCTTAGAAACGCTTTTTCCGGCTGCCCCGAAAAGCTTCTGGAAAGCGGGATAGCAATGGGCGGAAAGCAGGAGAAGTACGGAGATGTGTCTGTGACCCTGCAGGCATTTCCCAAAATCAGCCTGACCTATATTTTCTGGGATGGGGATGAGGAATTTCCGGCGTCTGCCAATATTCTTTTTGACGACCAGATCGCAAAGTGGACGCATCCGGAAAGTGTTCCCACACTGGCTCAAAAAGGCAGCGAACGGCTGATCGGGCTGGCTTTCGGCAAAAAGCCCCAGAGACGGATTTAAGATTGCAGAAGTGTGGTGCAGAAGGTGCGGCTTCCGGTTGACTTTTCCTTTGCAAAATTATATAATAATGGAGGCTGAAAGAGCGAAAAATGTAATTGAAAATCCCTTATGGAAGCAGTTGAAATTCCTGCGCAAGTCCGTTACTGTAAAGCCAGATACATAGGATTTTCAAGAATCGGAAAAGCAGTCTGCGGCAACCGGATTCTTTTCAACTGTAAGAGAGCATACCCCCGTTGTCAGAAGACAGCGGGTTTTTTATGCTGCGGAAAGATCTGTAAGATACGGCAGATTTCAGGCAGGTTTGTCCGCTTTTCTGCGCCGGGGAATAAAACAGGGAGCTGGAAGATGGAACAAAAGAACGGGCTGGAAGATTATTACAGCATAAAAAACAATCGAAAAATGCGTTTCGGATATACCACAGGTTCCTGCGCGGCAGGAGCGGCAAAAGCGGCAGTATCCATGCTTTTAAAAGGCGGTACCGTAAAGACGGTGGAGCTGATGACACCTAAGGGGATCCTGCTGAATCTGGAGATTCTCCATATTGAGAAAGGGATCGGCCAGGTATCCTGTGCCGTCAAAAAATTTGCGGGAGATGATCCTGATGTGACAGATGGCATCGAAGTATTTGTAAAAGCCGAGAAAACCAATTTTTCCGGAATCCGGATTGAAGGCGGAAAAGGTGTGGGGAGAGTGACCAAAAGAGGACTGGAACAACCGGTAGGAAGCCCTGCCATCAATCAGGTACCCCGCAGTATGATCCTGAGAGAAGCCGAAGAAATCTGCAGTGAGACAGACTATGAAGGAGGTCTCCTGCTGACTGTCAGCATTCCCCAGGGAGAGGAAATCGCAGGCAGGACCTTTAATCCCAGATTAGGGATTGAAGGCGGCATATCGGTGCTGGGGACGTCGGGGATCGTGGAGCCTATGAGCGAAGCTGCGCTGATCAAAAGCATTGAAGTGGAGATGCGCCAGAAAGTAGAAAACGGCGCCGCATATCTGCTGGTAACACCGGGAAATTACGGAGCGGCGTTTCTGAGAGAGCATATGGATCTGCCCTTTGAGGAGAACATGAAGTGCAGCAATTACGTGGGCGAAACCTTGGATATGGCTGTGGATATGGGGGTGAAGGGCATCTTATTCATCTCCCATATCGGCAAGTTTGTAAAGGTGGCAGCAGGGATCATGAATACCCATTCCAGGTGTGCGGACGCCAGGGCGGAAGTCCTTGCAGCCAATGCCCTGCGCGCAGGGATTTCCCTGGAAGGCGCAAAAGAGATCCTGGATACCATCACTACGGACGAAGCGCTTGCCGTGATCCGAAGAGAAGGGCTGCTGGAGCCGGTTATGAAGGAGATCACAGACCGGGTGGAGTATTATCTGAATCACAGAGCTTATGACCGCCTGCTTCTGGGCGCCGTCCTGTTTTCCAATGAATACGGCTATCTGGGAGAGACCAGGCATGCCGGGAAGCTTGCAGGACTTTTAAAAGAGCAGTATCAAACACTTAGATAAAGGAGCAGAAAAGATGAAGGGAACATTATATGGAGTGGGTGTAGGACCGGGAGATCCGGAACTGCTCACCATCAAAGCATTAAGACTGATAAAGGAAAACCAGATCATTGCGGTGCCGGGAAACGACATCCAAAAAAGTGTGGCTTACCAGATCGTAAAGGGCGCCTATGAGGAGCTGGATGAAAAGACCCTGATCCCGGTGGCAATGCCCATGACAAAGGATCCAAAGGTGTTGGAAGAAAATCATAAAAAAGCGGCAGATGATGTGGAGGAATATCTCAAAAAAGGAGAGAATGTGGTATTCCTTACTTTGGGAGATCCTACTGTTTATTCTACTTATCTGTATGTGCATAAGAGGATTTTGGAAAGAGGATATGAAGCCAGCATCATCAGCGGGATTACTTCTTTTACCGCAGTGGCAGCCAGACTGAATCTGGGGCTGGTAGAGATGGCAGAGCCTCTTCACGTAATCCCTGCCACATATCAGGCTGAGGATATGGACCAGATCCTAAAACTTCCCGGAACCAAGGTTTTGATGAAATCAGGGAAGAAAATGAAGCAGATCAGGGAGAGCATCCTAAGGAGCGGACAGCAGGCTGTCATGATCGAAAACTGTGGCATGCCCGGAGAAAAAATCTACCGCTGTGCCCAGGAAATCCCGGAAGCAGCCGGATACTATTCACTGATTCTTGTAAAAGAATAACCAAAAGAAAAAGGAGACAGTCATGATACATTTTGTAGGTGCAGGCAGCGGGGCAGCAGATCTGATCACAGTCAGGGGCAAGAAGCTTCTGGAGGAAGCAGACGTCATCGTCTATGCAGGTTCTCTGGTGAATCCCCAGCTTTTAGACTATGCCAAAGAAACATGTAAAATCTATAACAGTGCAAAAATGACGCTGGAGGAAGTGCTCGAAGTTCTGTTTGAAGCAGAACAGGCAGGAAAAAATATAGTTCGTCTTCATACCGGAGATCCCTGCCTTTACGGGGCGATTCGGGAACAGATGGATGTGCTGGAGGAGCGGGGCATTCCCTATGATTACTGTCCGGGAGTAAGCTCTTTCTGCGGCGCGGCGTCAGCTTTAAATCTGGAATATACGCTCCCCGATGTATCCCAGAGCGTGATCATTACACGGATGGCAGGACGGACACCGGTTCCGGAGAAAGAAAGCATCGAATCCTTTGCAGCCCATCAGGCGACGATGGTGGTTTTTCTCAGCACAGGTATGCTCAGAGAGCTTTCGGACAGGCTGATCGCGGGAGGATATAAGGCAGATACTCCGGCTGCTATTGTCTATAAAGCTACCTGGGAGGACGAAAAAACATTTCTCTGTACGGTAGGCACACTTGCAGAGACAGCAGAAAAAAATCATGTAACGAAAACAGCGCTTATGATCATCGGCGACGTGGTAGCGCACCACGGATACCAACGGTCAAAGCTTTATGATCCCGGATTTACTACAGAATTCAGAAAAGGAACGGACACACTGTAATTCTGTTTTGGGGAAAGGAGGCAGAAGATGAAAATTGCAATCATAAGTTTCAGTCAGGCAGGATACCGTCTGAGCGAAATGATGTACTGGGTGCTGAAGGAACGGTCTCATGAAGTAAATTCCTACACGAAGAGCAAGTATACGAAAAAGGTTCTGGATGAGTCACAGCTGGACGAGGAGTCCAGGGATTTCAGGAATGTAAAGGATTTCGCCAAGCCGGTAGATGAATCCATAAAAGAATGGACAGGAAGAAGATTTGCTGACAGCGACGCCATTGTCTTTGTAGGAGCGTGCGGGATCGCAGTAAGGAGCATTGCTCCTTTTGTCAAAAGCAAGAAATCCGATCCGGCAGTTGTCGTGGTAGACGAGCAGGGGAAATTCGCTATTTCCCTGCTGTCGGGACATATCGGCGGGGCAAACGAGCTGGCAGAGGAGATCGGCGAGATCATCCACGGTCAGGCGGTAGTAACCACTGCAACAGATCTCAATGAGAAGTTTGCAGTGGATGTATTTGCCAAGAAAAACGGCTGCTACATTTCCGACATGGAGCTGGCAAAAGAGGTTTCCGCTGCCCTGCTTGCAGGGAAAGAGGTGGGATTTGCCAGTGATTTCCCGTGGCTGGGCGAGATCCCGGAGGAGCTGAAGCTGACCGAAAACGGAGAGGAAAGACCAGAGCTGGGAATCTATGTGACCAGCGGCTATCTGGAACATCCTTTTGTACATACTTTATACCTGATTCCCAGGGTTATCACTACCGGAGTGGGCTGCAAAAAAGGTACGTCCAAGAAAACCGTGGAGCGGGTGATCCGCAAAGCCTGTGATGAACTTCTGGTGCCCTCGGTGGCAATGGAGCAGGTGGCAAGCATTGACCTGAAAAAAGAAGAACAGGGCATCCTGGAATACTGCAAAGAGAGAAACCTCCCCTTTATAACCTATACGGCAGAAGAGCTGGAGGAGACGGAAGGGACCTTTGCCCGTTCCGAATTTGTGGAAGAGATCACCGGGGTGGACAACGTGTGTGAGCGCGCCGCTCTTTTAGGCAGCTGCCGGGAAGGAAAGGGCAGACTGATCCGGAGAAAATACGCAGAGGACGGTGTGACTGCCGCTCTTGCCATGAAGAAATGGAGTGTAGAATTTTGAGTAAATTATATGTTGTAGGCATTGGTCCGGGCGCTTATGAAAAGATGACCATTGAGGCAGCCCGTGCCCTGAAAGACAGTGATGTGATCATCGGCTATACGGTTTATGTGGATCTGGTCAAGGACCACTTTCCGGATAAGGAATTTCTGACTACCCCTATGAAAAAGGAAGTGGACCGCTGTATCCTCGCCTTTGAAGAGGCTGCCAAAGGGAAACAGGTTTCTATGATCTGCAGCGGTGATGCCGGTGTCTACGGAATGGCGGGACTGATGTATGAAGTGGGAGTGAATTACCCGGAAACAGAGCTGGTGATCCTGCCCGGAGTGACCGCTGCCACAGGCGGAGCGGCTGTGCTGGGAGCGCCTTTGATCCATGATTTCTGTCTGATCAGCCTCAGCGACCTGCTGACTCCCTGGGAGAAAATCGAGGCGCGTCTTTTAGGCGCTTCTCAGGCGGATTTTGTAATCTGTCTGTACAATCCTTCCAGCAAAAAGCGCCATGATTATCTGCAGAAAGCCTGTGATCTGATGCTGCGCTATAAAGCGCCTGAAACGGTCTGCGGCATTGTCGGCAATATCGGAAGAGACCAGGAATCCATGCAGGTTATGACGCTGAAGGAATTAAGAAAAACCAAAGTAGATATGTTCACTACCGTATTTGTAGGAAATTCCCAGACAAAAGAAATCGGGGGAAAGATGGTAACGCCAAGAGGCTATAAAAATGTGTAGGATTATTTTATTCGCGGGGACCACAGAGGGCAGGGAAATCGCAGAATTTCTGGATAAAAAGCAGGTGTCTGCCCGGGTCTGCGTCGCCACCGAATACGGAGAAGAACTGCTGCCAAAGAGTCCGTTTCTCCAGGTATCTCATGAACGGCTGGATGAGCCGCAGATGGAGCAGCTTTTTAAGGAACAGGGCGCCCGGCTGGTTCTGGACGCCACCCATCCCTATGCTGCCCAGGTGACAGAAAATATAAAAACTGCCTGTGAAAAATGCGGCGTCTCCTATGTGCGGATATTGCGGGAAAACGAGGGCAGCGAAGAGCTTTCTCACTGTGTCTATACCGATACCGTGGAAGAAGCGGTAGAATTTCTGGAGAAGACACAGGGAAATATCCTGGTGACGACAGGGAGCAAGGAAGCTGCAAAATATACGGTTCTTTCCGGTTATCAGAAGAGAGTTTTCCTGCGGATCCTTTCAGTACCTCAGGCAGTGGAGCAGTGTGCGCAGCTGGGATTTGAAGGAAGGAATCTGATCTGTATGCAGGGTCCTTTTTCCCTGGAATTAAACACTGCCATGCTCAGGCAGTATGACTGCAGATACCTGGTGACCAAGATGTCGGGCAATACCGGAGGCTTCCTGGAAAAAATCCGGGCAGCAAAGGACTGCGGATGTACTCTGGTGGTGATCGGACGTCCGGTAAAAGAGGAAGGGATCTCGGTAAAGGAGACCAAAAGGCTTTTGTATAAAAAACTGTCGCTTCAGGCAGACCCAGAGATCTTTCTGGTGGGAATCGGCATGGGAGACAGGAGGAGCCGGACACTGGAGGCGGACAGGGTTCTGGATGAGGCAGATCTGATCATCGGAGCCAGACGCATGGTGGAAGCCTGTGCCAAAAAAGGGCAGGATACATGGGTCGAGTATGACAGCCAGAAGATTTTGGCTTATATCCAAGCCCATCCCGAATACGAAAAAGTGGCTGTGGTGCTTTCCGGCGATACTGGTTTTTACAGCGGCGCGAAAAAGCTTGCAGATGCCTTAGGCGGCAGGGTACGCCTGCTTTGCGGAATCGCTTCTCCGGTCTATTTCATGAGCCGCATCGGGCTTTCCTGGGATGACGCAGTCCTGGCAAGTGTCCATGGAAAGACAGTGAACCTGACTGCCCTGATCAGACAGAACAGAAAAGTTTTCGCGATTCTGGGAACCAGAGACGGCGTGTCCGGGCTTGCCAAAAAGCTGACAGCATACGGCATGGGGGAGGTCACACTCTATGTAGGAGAAAACCTTTCCTATCCGGAGGAAAAGATCAGCAGCGGACCTGCCCGGGATTTTACCGACTACGAAGCTTCTGTGTTAAGCGTAGTCTGCGCAGTGAATGAGAAAGCGCAGCCTCTTTTATCCACCCATGGACTTTCTGATGAAGCATTCCTGCGGGACAAGGTTCCCATGACCAAGGAAGAAGTCAGAACCGTATCCCTGTCAAAGCTTCGCCTGCAGACCGATTCCGTATGCTGGGATGTGGGGGCAGGAACCGGTTCGGTGTCTGTGGAAATGGCGCTTCGGGCATGGAACGGCAGAGTCTATGCTATTGAGAAAAAAGAGGCGGCAGTGCAGTTGATCGAAAAGAATAAGAACCGTTTCGCCGCAGACAATCTGACGGTAATCGAAGGGACGGCGCCTGAGGCGCTGGAAGACCTGGAAGCGCCCACCCATGCTTTTATCGGGGGCTCCTCCGGCAATCTGAAGGCAATTATGGAATGCCTGCTTCGGAAAAATCCCAGGGTGCGTGTGGTCATAAACTGTATCGCGCTGGAGAGTATGGCAGAGACTTTGCGGTGCTTAAAAGAGCTTCCGGTGACCGAGGCGGAGATGGTACAGCTCTGTGTCAGCCGGGCAAAAACGGCAGGTCCCTATCATATGATGATGGGAGAAAATCCTATTTACATCATATCCTGTACAGGAACAGGCTTGGAATAAAGGAGAAATACATATGAAGATACCGCGTTTTCTTTTAACAGCAGGCGCCAGCGGCAGCGGGAAGACCATGATTACCTGCGGGATCCTGCAGGCACTGAAAAACAGAGGAATGAAAGCAGCATCCTTTAAATGCGGTCCGGATTACATCGATCCCATGTTTCATACCAAGGTGCTGGGGACGAAATCAAGAAATCTGGATACCTTTTTCTGTAACCGGGAAACGGTGCGCTATCTGCTGAAGGAAAACGCACAGGACTGCGATATTGCCGTCATGGAAGGCGTCATGGGATACTACGACGGGGTAGGAGGGACCACGGTTCAGGCAAGCGCTTATGAACTGGCACGGGAAACGGAAACCCCGGCAGTGCTGATCGTAAACTGCAAAGGGATGAGCCTGTCGGTAGTTCCTTATATTCAGGGATTCGCCGAATTCCGGGAGGACAGCAGGATCTGCGGGGTCATCCTGAACCAGCTGTCTCCTATGCTTTACGGACGTCTCAAAAAGCTGATTGAGGAACATCTGGACATTGCGGTCCTGGGCTATGTGCCCAAGGCAGAAGAGTTTGCCATAGAAAGCCGTCATCTGGGACTGATCCTGCCGGATGAAGTTCGGGATTTTCAGGAGAAGCTGAACCGTTTCGCACAGATTCTGGAGGAAACGCTGGATCTGGACAGGCTTTTGGAAATTGCGGCTAAGGCGCCGGAGATCGAGGAAAAAGAATTTTCTTTTCACAGCGACAGCAAAGGATTCTGTGAGGAACATCCAGTGAAAATCGGCGTGGCAATGGATGAAGCATTCTGTTTTATCTATGAAGATAATTTAAAGCTTTTAAGGACGCTGGGCGCAAAGATCGTTCCCTTTTCCCCCCTTCATGAGAAGAGGCTGCCGGAAGGCTTAAACGGCATGCTGCTCTATGGCGGATACCCGGAGCTGTTCGGAAAGGAACTGGAAGACAACCGGGAAATGCGAGAGGAGATCCGCAGCAAGATCCAGGGCGGCATGCCGGTCATGGCAGAATGCGGAGGGTTTATGTACCTTCATGAAACCTTTGAAAATATGGACCGGGAAAACTGTGAAGGCGTGGGTATCATCCGGGGCAGAGCTTACCGGACACCTCGGCTTTCCCGTTTCGGATATATTGAGGTTACAAAGAAAGAGGGCACCGTATTCGGGCAGGAGATCGGAAGCTGTCCAGCCCATGAATTTCATTATTTTGATTCTACAAACTGCGGCACAGATTTCCATGCCCAAAAGCCTAAAAGCAGCCGGGGATGGGACTGTATACACAGTACCGATTCCATAGTTGCCGGCTTCCCGCATTTTTATTATTACGGAAATCCGCGGCTGGCAGAGGCATTTGTGAAGAAATGCCGGGAATATGCCGAAAGATAAAAAAGGAGGAAATACAGCCATGACATTACAGGAAGCAATTGAGAAAATCGCGCCGCTGGATACAGGCGCAATGGAGTACAGCCGGAAGAAATGGGACAGCATCGCCCATCCCCTGCACAGTCTGGGAAAATTAGAGGATATGGTGGTGCAGATCGCAGGCATCACAGGAAATCCACAGGTCTCTGTAAAGAAACGAGTACTGGTTCCCATGTGCGCGGACAATGGCGTTGTGGAAGAGGGCGTGACCCAGACCGGGCAGGAGATCACTGCTTTAGTAGCGGAGAATTTCCTGCAGGAAAAGGCAGCTTCCAGTATCATGTGCAAAAGTGTGAGATGCGATATTTTCCCTGTGGATGTGGGTGTTGCGGCAGATGTAAGTATCTTAAACAGGAAGATTGCCTACGGGACGAAGAACATGACCAAAGGTCCTGCTATGACCAGGGAAGAGGCGGTCCGTGCCATTGAAACAGGGATCGAAGTGGCACAGATGATGAAGGAAAAAGGCTATGAAGCCATTGCCACCGGGGAGATGGGAATCGGAAATACGACTACCAGCAGCGCGGTAGCTTCTGTCCTGTTAGAACTTCCGGCAGAGCGGATGACCGGCAGGGGAGCGGGGCTTTCTTCAGAAGGATTAGACCGGAAGATCCATGCAGTGAAGAAAGCAATTTCACTGAACCAGCCGGATAAAAACGATCCGGTGGATGTGCTGGCAAAAGTAGGCGGCTTTGATATCGCCGCGATTGCCGGGCTGTTTTTGGGCGGGGCGGCATGCCGTATTCCGGTGCTGATCGACGGTGTGATCTCAGCCACAGGCGCCCTGGCGGCAGCCGCGCTGTGTCCTCAGGCAAAAGACTATATGCTTGCCTCCCACGTATCCAAAGAACCGGCAGGCAGCCTGCTTTTAGAAGCCCTTGGGAAAGAAGCGCCCCTGCACTGTGATATGTGTCTGGGTGAAGGAACGGGAGCTTTAAATCTGTTTCCGCTTCTTGACACTGGGCTGGCGGTGTACCACGGCATGAGCGATTTCGATAATCTTGGGATGGAGGCTTACCAGCCGCTGGATTAAAGATACAGCATAAGGAACAAACAGTATGATAACAGTAATTACCGGGGGAAGCGGCAGCGGAAAATCGGCATACGCAGAAAGCCTGATCACAGGATTCGGCGAAAAGGAGCGGATCTATATTGCTACCATGTTCCCCTTTGATGAAGAAAGCCGCAGGCGGATCCAAAGACACCGCCGTATGCGGGCGGAAAAGAAATTTACCACCATAGAGTGTTACACGGATTTAAAAAGGGTCAGGGTGCCGGAGGGTTCCTGTGTGCTGCTGGAATGTATGTCCAACCTTGCTGCAAACGAAATATTCCAGGAAAACGGCGCAGGGGCAGAACACACGGCGGACATCATATTGGAAGGAGTAAAACGCCTTTCAGAACAGGCGCAGGAGCTGGTGATCGTGACCAATGAGATTTTTTCAGACGGTATAACATATGATGCGGAAACCAGAACCTATCAGAAAGTGCTGGGGGAGATCAACCGGAGGCTGGCGCAGCTTGCGGGAACCGTAACGGAAGTAGTATACGGGATTCCAGTACATCATAAAAAACAGCCCGAGGAAGAAAGGTGAGAAGAAGGAGTTATGAAACAATTATGGAACAGCTTTAAAATCGCGTTCGCCATGTACTCTAAGATTCCCATGCCCCAAAGCGACTGGACCAGGGAAAATATGCGGTATATCATGTGCTTTTTTCCGCTGATCGGCGTAATCATCGGAGCCCTTACCTGGCTGTGGGGGAACCTTGGGCCTTCTGTGGTGCAGAGCAGGCTTTTTTCCGCGGCGGTGCTGGTGCTGATCCCGGTTTTTGTCACAGGCGGGATCCATCTGGACGGGCTTTTGGATACTTCGGACGCCCTTCATTCTTACCAGCCCAGGGAGAGAAAACTGGAGATCTTAAAGGATTCTCATGCGGGCGCTTTTGCCATTATTACCGCAGTGGTGTACTTCCTCCTTTATCTGGGGGCGTACAGTGAGCTGACCTGCCGGGGACTGAAGCTGGTCTGCATTGGCTTTGTACTTTCCAGGGCGCTGGGAGGATTTTCCATTGCCGCTTTCCCCATGGCAAAAGACACCGGACTTGCTGCTGCCTTTTCTGACGGGGCACAGAAGAAGACCGTGCGCATTACCTGTATCTGCTATGCCGCTGTCTGCGCTCTGCTGATGCTCTGGCTGGAGCCGGTCATAGGGGGCTGCATACTGGCAGGCACGGCGCTGGAATATGGCTATTATTATACCATGTCCAGGAAAGAATTCGGCGGCATTACCGGAGATCTGGCAGGATTTCATATGCAGGTCAGTGAATTGGTGATCTGTCTTAGCGCAGTCGTAGGAGAGATGCTCCTGCGGATTGTTTAAGAGACAGGAGAAAGACAGAAGCTTCAGGCAGCCGGGCGGCTGCCTATACAGGAGGAAGAAGAGATGAGACTCATTATCGGAGGCGCATTTCAGGGAAAAAAAGAATATGTAAAAGAACAGTTTGGCATCAGAGAACATCAGATCACAGACGGGGCAGAAGCAGATTTTGATGCCATTTTTCGCTGTGTGTGCATGACGCAGTTTCACCAGTGGGTGAAGCGGGGACTGCAGGAAGGATGGAACTTTGACGGGCTGGAAGAAAGGCTTTTAAGAGAAAATCCCCAGGTGATCCTGGTTTCCAATGAACTGGGATACGGCGTAGTGCCCATAGAAGCCTTTGACCGGGAATACCGGGAACTGACCGGAAGGCTGTGCACACGGATCGCAGCAAAAAGCCGACAGGTGATCCGTGTCATCTGCGGGATCGGGACGGTGATCAAAGATGCTTAAGCTGCTGCTCATCCGGCACGGAAAAACCTATGGAAATACCCTGGGAAGATACATCGGAGGGGCGACAGATGAGCCTTTGTGTCTGGAAGGCATCCGGCTTTTACAGGAAAAACAGTATCCGGAGGTTGCCCGGATCTATGTAAGCCCCATGATCCGATGCCGGCAGACTGCCGGGCTTTTATATCCGGACAGGGAACAGAAGGAAATCCCCTTATTTCGGGAGTGTGACTTCGGGATTTTTGAAAATAAAAACTATCAGGAGCTGTCGGGGGAGCCTGCTTACCAGGCGTGGATCGACAGCAGCGGAACCCTTCCTTTTCCGGAAGGGGAAAGCATGGAAGACTTCCGTGACAGATGCTGCCGGGGATTTGAAGACTGTGTAGAAGACGCCTTTGGGCATTCCTGCAGCCGGGCAGCTGCCGTGGTTCACGGAGGGACTATTATGAGTATTATGAGCAGATATGCCCTGCCGCCGCAGGACTATTTCTGTTGGCAGATAAAAAACGGAGAATACTATGAACTGTGTCTTACAAAAGAACAATGGGAAGAAAAAAGACAGATCTGTTCATGGAAGAAAGGATAGATCATGATAAAATGGACAGCACTTGCCCTGCTTGGGGGCTTTCTGATAGATTTGATAGCAGGTGATCCCCGATGGCTTTACCATCCGGTGAGAATCATAGGAAACGGGATTTCGTTTCTGGAGAAAAGGCTCCGCAGGATTTTTCCCGCAACCTGCCGGGGGGAACGCGCTGCGGGAATGCTTTTGGTCATCCTGATCTGTGCAGGATCCGCCCTGGTCCCGCTTCTGTTTCTGTACGCCGGGTACCGGATCCATACCCTCCTGGGCATTGCCCTGGAGACCTTTTTCTGTTACCAGATGCTTGCCACAAAGTCTCTGAAAGAGGAGAGCATGCGCGTCTATCAGGAGCTGAAAAAGGGAGATCTGGAGAAAGCCAGATATGCGGTATCCATGATCGTGGGAAGAGATACCGCCAGCCTCACCGCAGAAGGGGTGACAAAAGCTGCGGTGGAAACGGTGGCAGAAAACACTTCCGACGGCATTATTGCTCCCCTGTTTTATATGGCAGTGGGAGGTCCTGTGCTGATGTTTCTCTATAAAGGGATCAATACCATGGATTCCATGGTGGGATACAAGAACGACAAATACCTTCATTTCGGCAGATATGCGGCAAAGCTGGACGATGCGGTCAATTATATCCCGGCAAGGATCTCTGGCTGGCTGATGATCGCCGGGGCGTATCTTTTTGGGATGGACGGAAAAAATGCAAAGAAGATTTATCTGCGCGACCGTTACAATCATGCAAGTCCCAATTCCGCACAGACAGAGGCAGTTATGGCAGGCGCCCTGGATATCCAGCTGGCAGGCAATGCCTATTATTTCGGGAAATTATATGAAAAACCCACCATCGGAGATGGGATAAGAGCCATTGAATCAGAGGATATTCCCCGTGCCAACCGGCTCTTATATGTCAGCGCAGCTATGGGTGCTCTGCTCTTTGCAGCAGTCCGCACGGGAATTTTGTGTCTGATCGGTTAAGGAGAATCTATATGAAAAACATACATACTCATGGCGGAGATGTGTACCGCCATCCGAAAGCTTTGGATTTTTCCTCAAACTGCAATCCCTTTGGGACGCCAATCGGAGTGAAAAGGGCAGCTGCAGCAGCTCTTGAAAGGGTCTGTCATTACCCGGATGTGACCTGTGACGCTCTTCGCCGGGCACTGGAAAGAGAAGAGCAGGTTCCAAGAGAGCAGATCATCTGCGGGAACGGCGCGGCAGATCTGATCTTTGGCCTGGTCCTGGCAAGGAAGCCCAAAAAGGCTCTTCTCCTGGCACCGGGATTTGCAGAATATGAGCAGGCTCTGGACAGTGTGGACTGTGAAAAGAAGTATTATTATCTTAAGGAAGAGCAGAATTTTGTACCGGAAGAAGGTGTGCTGGAAGCCATCACGGAGGATCTGGACATGATGTTTTTCTGTAATCCAAACAATCCCACAGGAACCCTGTGCAGGCTTTCCTATGTGAAAAAAATTGCAGAAAAGTGCCGGGACTGCGGGGTCTTTCTGGTGCTGGATGAGTGCTTCAATGATTTCATAGAAAACCCGCAGGACTATACGCTGAAGCCATTTCTCAGGGACTATCCCCATGTGTTTTTATTAAAAGCGTTTACCAAAAAATATGCCATGGCGGGTCTTCGCCTGGGATACGGGCTCTGCGCTTCTGAGGAAACCTTGGAAGCTGTGAAGCAGGTGATGCAGCCCTGGAATGTATCGGTCATTGCCCAGGAGGCAGGCGTGGCGGCATTACAAGAAAAGGAATACGCAGAAACTACCATAAAGATGCTTCGGCAGGAGCGGGAATTTCTATTGGGACATTTTCGGAAACTGCCGCTGAAGCTGTATGATTCCAGAGCAAATTATATCTTTTTTCGGGGACCGGAGGACCTGGGAGCAAACTGTCTTGCCCGGGGAATCTATCTTCGGGACTGCAGCAATTATGAAGGATTATCCCGGGGATATTACCGGGCGGCAGTGCGGACGCGGCAGGAAAACCAGCAGCTGATATCCGTGTTATACGCAATCTTACAGAAGACGGAGGAATGAGGGTAATGGCAAAAGCAATTATGATACAGGGAACCATGTCCAATGCGGGAAAAAGCCTTCTCGCAGCAGGACTTTGCAGGATATTTAAGCAGGACGGCTATAAGGTGGCGCCGTTTAAATCCCAGAATATGGCATTGAATTCTTTTATTACAAAGGACGGGCTGGAGATGGGAAGAGCACAGGTGATGCAGGCAGAAGCAGCAGGGATCCAGCCTTCTGTGCTTATGAACCCCATTCTGCTAAAACCCACTAATGATGTGGGAAGCCAGGTGATCGTAAATGGAGAAGTGCTGGGAACCATGAGTGCAAGAGACTATTTTCAGTATAAAAAAGAGCTGATCCCCAAGGTCATGGAGGCTTATGAAACCTTAGCTGCCCAATACGATATCGTGGTGATCGAGGGCGCCGGCAGCCCTGCAGAGATCAATCTGAAGAGAGAAGATATCGTGAATATGGGAATGGCAAAAATGGCAAAAGCGCCGGTGCTTTTGGTAGGCGACATTGACCGGGGAGGTGTTTTTGCGCAGCTGTTAGGCACCATCTCCCTTCTGGAAGAAGATGAAAAAGCCATGGTAAAGGGCATGATCATCAATAAATTCCGGGGAGACAGGACCATCTTGGATCCGGGAGTAGAAATACTGGAGGAAAAGAGCGGCATCCCGGTTGTGGGCGTGGCGCCGTATCTGAATATCCAGGTGGAGGATGAGGACAGCCTGACCGATCGATTCAGCACAGCCCGGGAAGCAGACCTCATAGACATTGCTGTGATCCGGGTTCCCAGGATTTCCAATTTTACCGATTTTAATGCTCTGGAACTGATCCCTGGGGTGTCCCTGCGCTATGTAAAACAGGTGCGGGAGCTGAAGAATCCGGATATGATCATCCTTCCGGGAACGAAAAATACCATGGAAGACCTGCTGTGGATGCGGCAGAATGGTCTGGAAGCCGCGATCCTGAAACAGGCAGACCAGGGAAAAATCATTTTTGGTGTCTGCGGCGGCTATCAGATGCTGGGAGAGACCTTGTCGGATCCGGAAGGCGTGGAAGCAGGCGGCGAGATCAAAGGCATGGGGCTTCTTCCTATGCAGACCGTTTTCCGGGAAAATAAAACAAGGACCAGGGTGACAGGAACCTTCCAGGCGCTTGCGGGGAGTCTTTCTGCCCTCTCAGGCACGGAACTGGAAGGCTATGAAATCCATATGGGGACCACCACGCTTGCAGACGGAGCGAAACCGCTGGTAAAGATTTCCGATCAGGTCACAGGCAGCGTAAGAGAGGACGGCGCATACCGTGAAAATGTATATGGTTCCTATGTGCATGGGATTTTTGACCGAGAAGAGGTTGTGAAGAAGATCGTAGAGGCGATCGGGGCAAAAAAGGGCATTGATGTGTCCAAAATGAGCAGTGTAGATTTTGCACAGTTTAAAGAGACGCAGTATGACCTGCTGGCACAGGGACTGAGGGAACATCTGGATATGAAAAAAATTTATGAGATCCTGGACGCCGGCGTATAAAGGACAGATCCGCAGGCAGGATCCGGCAGCAGGAGTTTCAGTCTGCAAAGCGCAGCAGATACAAAGGTTTTAAGAAAGGCGGAACAAGGATGAAAACACAACTGGAGAATGTGAAACCGAAAGAGATCGAGACAAGAAGCTTTGAGATCATTACACAGGAGCTGGGGGACACAAAGCTGGTCCCGGGCACAGAGCTGATCGTAAAAAGATGTATCCATACCAGCGCGGATTTTGATTATGCCCAGAATCTGTGCTTTTCGGACGGAGCAGTGGAAAAAGCCCTGGCGGCTGTCAAAAACGGCGCATGTATCGTGACGGACACACAGATGGCGAAAGCAGGGATCAATAAAAAAGCCCTGGCAAAGTACGGCGGTGAAGTGTACTGCTTTATGTCGGATGAGGATGTTGCCGCTGCTGCGAAAGCCCAGGGAAGCACCAGAGCCGCAGCCAGCATGGAAAAGGCAGCAGCTATGGGAAAACCTTTGATCTTTGCCATCGGCAACGCTCCCACAGCCCTGATCAAACTTTATGAGCTGATACAGGAGAAAAAAATTTCCCCTTATTGCATAATAGGGGTTCCGGTAGGCTTTGTAAATGTGGTACAATCAAAAGAAATGATCATGGAAACCCAGGTCCCCTACATTGTAGCAAAAGGAAGAAAAGGCGGGAGCAATATTGCGGCATGTATCTGCAATGCGCTGCTTTACATGATCGATAATGAAAGGGATTACTGGAAATAGCAGAAAGAAAAACAAGCCGGGAAAGGAAAGCTTATGAAGTGCGAAAGATGCGGAAAAGAACTAGCTGATGTGGATCTGTACTGTCCCCGGTGCGGGAAAGCCGTTTTCGAGAAATACATGGATGAAGAAGATGTCTGGGCTTATTATAAATCCGATGAGGAATTAGCCCGGATCCTGGAGGAAGAGGAAAAAAAGGCTGCCCCACAAGAAAGCCAGGAGGCGGAATCGGAACATGTTCCGGAGATTTTGCAGGAGGACGGGAAAGAGCCGTCGCAAGTCCGTGAGGCAGTCTGCGCAGAAGAGAGCAGCAGTCCGGAACAAATCCCGGAAGCAGTTTCTGATGAGCGTTACGGGGAAGAAGAAAGTTTTCTGCCTGATACCGGACTCCAGCAGGATGCGGAGGCACAGGAGCCAGTTTTTAGCCGGGAAGAAGAAATATCCGAGGAATCTGCTGCGGATCTAGATGCCATTACAAAGGAGCTGCCGCAGATGTCTGCCTTTGAGAAAGCCGGGCAGTCATTGGGGGAAGAGGGCTTCTTTATGGAAGAAAGCAGCTATGAGGAGCCTGACGCATATGAGCAGGAGGAATCATCTGAAGAGAGGGATTCCTATGCAGAAGAAGCGGAAGACGAACCTGGACGGAACCAAAAAGAAGAAAATTTAGAAGAACCCTCCGAAATCAAGGATGAGAATCAGGAGGTGGTCGCTCTGCCGGTGCCAGTCCAAGGGGAGGAATCGGAAGAGGAGCTGTACGAGGAGGACGATGACTTGGAAGAGGACCTGGAAGATGAGGAGTCCCAGCTTTCTCCGGAGAGAAAAAAGGCAAGAAGGTACGGGGCAGCCGTCAGCTGCATCTTCCTTGCGGTATGTCTGTGTATCGGACTTTATCTGGGATATCTGCGGATTCAGGAAATGGAGCAGGAAGAAAGAGCCTATTACCAGAATCTGAATGGGGATACACAGGAAGCGGCACAAACGGATACAGAGAGCGAAGAGGCAGAAGCGGGCGATGGACAGGCGGATGAACAGACCGGTGAAAAAGAACAGGCTTTTCAACTGAAAGACGCGGACAGCGTGGATCTGAGCAGCTATAATAAGCTGACGCCCACAGGTGTGACCGGAGATTCTGAGATGCCTTCGGAAACGCATGATTATGGTCCGGAACGGGCAGCAGACGGAGACATCGCATCTTCCTGGCAGGAAGGAGAAAGCGGACTGGGAGAGGGCAAAGGTCTGAAATTCCAGCTGGACGGTGCGCATAACATCAAATGCCTGATCTTCTACCTTGGAAACTGGAGAAGCGATGAATTGTGGGGATACAATGCGCGTCCCCATGAGCTGACCATCCAGATCGGCGATGAGAAAAAAGATGTGGCATTTACAGATGAGAAGAAAAAATTCTGCGTGGTCCTTGAAAATCCCGTCAGTACAGACAGTGTTTCCATTACGCTGAAATCTGTCTATAAAGGAAGCCGATGGGAGGACACCTGTATTTCAGAGATTGAATTCTATGAAGAAAAATAGCAGAGCCGGGGCAGATGGCAGTCTGTCGGCTCAAAGAATGGCGGTGTGGCAGAGATGTCACACCGCTTTCGGTTTTACAGGAGTTTTTCAGAAGAAAACGCTGAAGAAATTATAAAATCCATGACGAAAGCAGAAGCTTATGCTATAATCAGACCATAAAGGGAAATTTACAGACAAATTTCTTTCATGTAAAAACAAGAGTATGGGGGAATAGAACATGCAGTATAAAGTAAAAGTCACAGTTCTGGACAAAAAGGTTTATCCTGAGTTACAGGAGCAGTATTGTGCGGATCCCGCTGCGGGCGCCTGTCCCTGTTATCAGGTGGGAGACGAATTTGTTTTTGAACGCTATGGGGAAGCAGATGATTTCTGGCACATGGGGCTTAATACCCTGAAGCAGACGGCAGGACAGGAAGCGTTTGCGGCAGGAGGCAGCGCCTTTCCCCACTGTTCAGAGGCGTGGGATGCCATAGCGCGCTATATTTATACCGGGCTGCAGGGCGGCGCCATCATGCGGGGCTGGATGAACGATGAGAGAGTTATGATCACCTGCTGTTCTGACGGTACCCGTCCGGTGATTTTTAAGATCCAGCGGCTGGATTATCTGGCGTGCTACATCGAAGGGATCGGCTGTGACCGATGCAGGGACAAAATCAGGAGTGCCCTGACAGGAATCAGCGGAGTAAACGAGGTGGTATTTCGTGATGCGTTTGCAGAAATTTATGTGGAGCAGGAAATCCCGGATTCGCTTATCCAGGCAGTTGTGGAGAGCTGCGGTGAGTATAAAGTGACGAAAATTGACTGATGCGAAAACCTTTGATATAGGAGTCAGTCGTACCTTGAGTAAAGCCGGCATAGCAGCAAAAGGAGATTTTAAAAGAAAGACAGCAGAGGAAACCATATGAATTATTATGACAAGGAACTTCAGCGTCTCCAGCAGGAGATGATGGAAAAAAAGAGAATCCATGCAAAACTTTCAGACCTGCTCATACAGGAGTCCGATCTGGAGAAAAGGACGCAGGAATTAGAAAAGATCATGCGCAGAGAACAAAAGGATGTAGACCGTCTGACCGGAAAAAGCCTGACCGCGTTTTTTTACAAAGTGGTGGGACAGATGGAGGAAAAACTGACAAAAGAAGAACAGGAAGCATATGCCGCTGCAGTAAAATACAATGGGGTAAAAAGCGAACTTCAGGCAGTGAAGGAGGATATCGGCTACTGCCAAAACTGCCTTCTTCAGCTGAAAGACTGCGAAGAGAATTATGAAAGGATCCTGGCGAAAAAAACGGAACAGGTCAGAGATTTGGGTACACTGGAGGCAGACAGGATCTTGCAGCTGGAAAAACGCATTTCCTTTCTCAGGATCCAGCAAAAAGAAATCCGGGAGGCAATGGAGGCAGGAAACCATGCGCTCCTCCTTGCAGAACAGATTCTCAAAGAACTTAATGAAGCAAAAGGCTGGAGCACGGCAGACATTCTTGGCGGAGGACTGATGGCGGACTTTATGAAATACGACCATCTGAAAAAGGTTCAGGAGCTGATCCAGGAGCTGCAGAATGCCCTGCGCGGATTCCGTACGGAGCTTGCGGATGTAGCGGGAGAAATCCCGGGAGATATTCAGGTGGAAATCAGTGACTTCCTTCATTTTGCAGATTTTTTCTTCGACGGTTTTTTCACAGACTGGCTGGTATATGACAAGATTCAGGAATCCAGAAACTGTGCACAGCAGACCTGCGGGCAGATTCAGAATGTCCTGGAAAGGCTGGAGCAGAATCAGGAGACCCTTTCCAGGGAATGCAGCCAGTTAAAAGAGGAACTGGAGCAGACGGTGCTGGCATTGTAAATGTCGCTATATAGCAGAAAAGGCAAAGAGTATCTGGTCGCTGCCAGGCTCGACTGAATTTCCGGGAAAGGAGCCGGATTTATGGAAAGGGAAAAGAGAATTGACCGGGTGCAGGTGCAGTACAGCAGATGCAGCCGGATAGGAAAACAGAATCTGGGGCTGCCCAATGTAAAATACGTATTCTGGAACCACCGGGAAGAAATTTTCATTGACCGAAAGACAGAGACCATCCGGCTTTGTTCTTATCTGGAGGCGGGAAACCGCGTCACCAGAGAATTTCATGTGGAGGAGCT
>NHCFC00100__coassemble_1531_pt1 | contig 26449 bp, 22 predicted proteins | sample NHCFC00100__metabat2_low_PE_019 | metagenome-assembled genome bin NHCFC00100
CAGTGATCCTGCTGAAAAATCAGGGAGAGATCCTGCCGCTGCCAACGGACAAACCTCTCCGGATCGCGCTGATCCACCCCGGCGGCGAAGATGTATACAGCCAGCTGGGCGACTATACGCCTCCGGTCCGGGAGGGAAGTTATGTCACCCTGGAACAAGGGTTGAAGGAAGCGGTGAAGCGGTATCCTCAGCTCAGCCTTACCATCTGTGGAGAGCAGGGAACAGAGGAAGGCTGCCGTGCCGCGGCTTTGGCAGCTTCCCAAAGTGACGCAGCAGTCCTCCTGCTGGGTGGAAGCTCCAGCAGGTTCGGGGAAGTGGTCTTCGATAAAAACGGGGCTGCCATTACCCAGGGCGCTCCCTGTATGGACTGCGGCGAGGGCGTGGACCTTTCCAGCCTGCAGCTGCCTGCGGACCAGCTTCGCGTGGCACAGGCAGTGTACAGCCAGAAGACTCCGGTGATTACCATCGTCAATGCAGGGCGTCCCTATGATATCAGCCAGATCGCGGAGCGTTCGGAAGGGATCCTCTACAGCTTTTATCCCGGTCCCTGGGGCGGACAGGCGCTGGCGGAGATCCTGCTGGGAGAGGTTTCCCCGTCTGGAAGGCTTCCGGCGTCCCTGCCCTCCGGCTGCGGAAGGCTGCCCGTCTACTATAATTACCGGGCATCTTATGATGCCATGCACTACTGTGACGGAAAGGACGGCGCTCTGTATTCCTTCGGATACGGACTGGGATACGGGGAAGTCTCCTACAGCAATTTTCAGGTCACAGATAAGAAAACCGCAGCAGGAACCCCAGAGGAAGGAGTCTTTGCGGACGAGGGACTTTTGGCAGACGAACAACTTTTTGCAGAGATCCGGTTCCGGGTGGAAAATACCACGGACAGGCAGCTGTGGGCAGTCCCCATGCTGTTCATCAGCCGCAGGACCGGATGCGTAGTGCCGAGAGCGGCGGAGCTGAAAGGATTTACTAAGGTTCTGCTGAAGCCGCAAGAAGTGAAAGAACTCTGTCTGAAGCTTACAGAGCAGGAGATGAGAGTCTGGGGCAGGAACGGCTGCTATGAGCCGGAGACAGGAGCGGTTTCCCTGGAAATCCGGGATGGAAGCAGGAAGCTCTGGACGGAGGAAATTCAGAGGAAGAAGGATTAGGAAAAGAAGAATTAGGGGAGAAACTTTGCACAGAGAAAGTTAAGAGAAAAAGAATTGGGGGAAAACTCTGTGCAGAGGAAATGCAGGGAAAAAGAATCCGGAAAACTATATACAGAGGAAATACAGAGAAAAGAATCCGAAAAAACTCTGTACAAAGGAAATGCAGGGAAAAGAATCTGGAAAACTCTGTGCAGAAGAAATTCCGGAAAAAAGAAGAAAAAGATCGGCAGGACGGAAAAACTGTCGCTGAAAGGGCAGAGATATCTGCCGCAAAAGAGAAGAGAATATTAATGGAAAATGCGGGAGAACCAGAGCTATGAATAAAATCAAGGACGTATATATTATTCATCATTCTCATACGGATATTGGGTATACCGATCTTCAGGAAACTGTGATCTTTCATCAGATCCACCATATCCGCAAAGCAATGGAAATCATTGAAAAAGGCTATGCTGAAAACAGTGCGGAAAAAGATTTCCGATGGAACTGTGAGACTTATTTCTGCGTGGAACGTTTCCTGGAAAACGCCGGGGAAGAAGAACGCGCCAGATTCTTTGATCTGGTAAAGAAGGGGAATATCGGGCTGTCAGCCAATTACCTGAACTTTAATGATCTGGTAGACTGCGAAATGCTGGGCAGAAGGCTGGACAGCATGAAAGAATTCCTTGCGGGACAGGACGTTCAGGTAAAGACAGCCATGAACGCAGATATCAACGGAATCTCCATGGGACACAGAGACGCCCTTCTGGACTGCGGCGTGGAATTTCTCTTTACCAATATCCACTGCCACCACGGCATGTATCCCCTGTACCAGAACCAGACCCCCTATTTCTGGGAGGCAGCAGACGGACGCCGCCTGCTGGTATGGAACGGAGAGCATTACAATCTGGGAAATGCGCTTGGTCTGGTCTATAACCGGAATGTAAACTTCATGACAGAAAATTATTTCGGAAAAGCCAAAGGAGAAGATCCCCTGGAAGAGCTGCATAAGAAGCTGGGAGACAGCATCCGGGAGTATGAAGAAAACGGATATCCTTATGACTTTTACATTACCAGTGTGTCCGGCGTGTTCAGCGACAACGCTCCGCCGAACTCCAATATCATCCATACCGTGTGCCAGTTCAATGAACGGTACGGCGAAGAGGTACGGCTTCATATGGTGACACTGGAGCAGCTGTATGAACGGATCAAAGACAGCTTAAAAGACGCGCCCGTCTATCAGGGAGATTTAAACGACTGGTGGGCAAACGGTGTGGGGAGCACCCCTTACTCCGTAAAGCTCTATAAAGAAGCCCTGCGTTTCCATCACATCAGCGACCGGCTGGAAGAGCATACCGGTTTTGCACAGGAGGATCTGAAGAGACAGGCAGAAGAGCGCCTGTTCCTTTACGCAGAGCACACCTGGGGACATTCCGCCAGCATCACCAATCCCTATGATACCATGGTGCTGAATCTGGATACCCGCAACACCAGCTACGCCTCCGCAGGGCACGAACTGGGAGCCATGAGAAAGAAAGAGCAGTGCCGCAGGCTGGGAGATGTTCTGAGCTACTATAGCCTGAACGGACAGGTAAAAGCAATCTCCTTCTCCGGAAAAGCAGGATATTTCCCTGTGGAATTCTATGTGGAGACCATGACCATGCCGGGGGCTGTGATCACAGACCTGAAGACCGGCGAACAGCCTAAAATACAGCTTTCCCCTCATCCAAGAGGCGTGCTGATCAGCTTTGTCTCCTGGTTTGAGCCGGGAGAAGAGAAGGTATTCAGCTACCGGGAGTCTGAGCCTGCCGCTCAGGGACAGTTTACCAGGACCGCTTATGTAGGCGCGGAAAGAGTGCGGGATATTATCAATACCTATGATCCCGAGACCTACCGCCTGCCTTATGAGATCGAGAATCCCTGGTTTAAGATCTGCTACCGGGTGGGAGAAGGAATCCTGTCCTTCTTCAACAAAAAGACAGGAACCGAAATGCTGCCGGAAGGCGAGATCCCCTTCTTTACCCCCATCTATGAGGAAACCGAGATCCGCACAGATGTGTATGAGGAAAGAAGACTCCTGGGAAGAAACATCCGGGGACTCCATGCAAAAGCATCGGCAGGAAAGTTAAAAGACGTCCGGGTGCTGGAACAGGGAGATGTCTTTGTCAGCATTGAGCTGGAATTTGCCCTTCCGGGCACCGATTTCTGCTCCGTGATCCTGAAAATGTACCGGGAACTTCCCAAAGTGGAATTCCGATTAAAGACTGCCAAACAGTTAAGCAGCTCCATCGAGAGCCTGTATCTGCCGCTGACTTTAAAACTGCCGGATACCGAGCTTTATATCCACAAGGGCGGCGTACCCATGCGCCCGGGCATCGACCAGCTTCCGGGAACCTGCATGGAATATTATATCGCGGATGAAGGTCTGCTCTTCCGGGGAGAGGAAGGAAGCATGCTGGTGCAGACATTGGATACTTCTCTGATCTACCAGGGAGAGATGCGCCACCATCCTATTTGTCTGTGCGACCGCAGACTGGAGAACAATCAGCGCCCGGTCTACAGCTGGATTATGAACAATACCTGGGAAACCAACTTCCAGATCGATCTTTCCGGATATGGTGAATTCTGCTACAGTGTGGAATTTGTCCAGGGAAACAGCCTGGAAGAGGATCTGCGCAGACTGAAGGAAAATGATATGGGAATCGAAACCTTCATCACAGCCCAGGAATAAAGGAAAAAAGAATAGGCTGCAGGGGTGAAAGCCGCCTGCAGCGCCGGAAAACCGGGATGTCTCAGAGAAAAAGGCATCCCGGTTTTTCTATGCTGCAGACAGCCGATGAGAGACGGATTTGTCTGAATCTTTCTGAAAATATTGACGGGAATGCTGAGAACGGCTATAATTACGGAAACTGTTAGATGAATCATTTCTTACAGACGGTAAGGTGTATGAACTAGAAAAACTGGCTGCAGTAGGAGGAGTGTGGGATAAAAATGGGAATTTATGTAAACCCTCCAGCGGATGGATTTGAAGAAATTTTAAAAGGCGGACTCTATGTAGATAAAACAGGATTGATCGAATACATGAATGGGGTTATGGGGACTGCCAGAAAACTTACTTGTTTCAGCCGTCCAAGACGTTTTGGGAAATCCTTTGCGGCAAAAATGCTTGCGGCATATTATTCCAGAGGCGCAGAAGCAAAAGCGCTGTTTGAAAATCTGGAGATTGCCAAAGCCCCGGACTTTGAAGAAAATTTAAACCAATACGATGTCTTGTTTCTGGATATTACCTCTTTTCTTACCATGTCAGGGTCTGTACAGGAGGTAGTAAAGGAACTGCAAAGTGAAGTGATCGCTGAGCTGAAACGGCTGTTTCCTGATCTGATCGAAGAAAAAAACAGATATCTGATGAAAGCGCTCATGCAGATTCACGCCGGGACAGGACGGAAATTTTTTGTGATCATTGATGAATGGGATGCTCTTTTTCGTGAAGCCCAGAAGGATGAAGCTGTCCAAAAGGAGTATATCCAGTTCCTTCGCAGCCTTTTTAAAAGCAGCCTGACCGCCCAGGTGATCGCAGGCGCTTATATGACGGGGATTCTTCCCATAAAGAAATATGGGACTCAGTCTGCGCTTACAGATTTTAAGGAATATACTATGCTGGAACCGGGACCGCTGGCAGAATTTGCCGGATTTACAGAGGCAGAGGTCCGGTATTTGTGCGCGTCCCATAACCTGGATTTTGCACAGGTCAGCAGGTGGTATGACGGTTATCAGTTTGAATCGATTGGTCATGTGTACAGCCCAAACTCCATCATTGAAGCGGTGTATAATCAATCGATCAGCAATTATTGGACGCAGACAGAAACGTATGAATCCCTGAGGATCTATATAGACTTGAATTATGACGGGCTGAAGGATGCAGTGATCAATCTGATCGGCGGACAAAGATGCAGGATAGACGCAGGATCTTTCCAGAATGATATGACGTCTTTCAAAAGCAGGGACGATGTATTTACGCTTCTGGTGCATTTGGGATATCTTGCCTATGATAAAAAGAAAAAAGAAGTATTGATACCCAATGAGGAAGTCCGCGGGGAATTTGTCCGTGCAGTAAAAAACGGAAAAAGAAGGGAACTGGTCAAAGCGGTCGAGCTGTCAGACCAGCTGCTGAAAGCAACCATTGACGGAGAAGAGGAGATGGTTGCACATTTACTGGAAGAAGCACATCTGGCGAATACGTCTCCGAAATTTTATAATAATGAGCAGGCGCTTCGTTCTGTGGTCCTTATGGCATATCTCAGCTGTATGGATCATTATCGCAGATTTGAAGAAATTGCAGGGGGAAAAGGATACCTTGATATGCTTTTCCTGCCGGACCGAGATTCTTCTAAGCCGGCTTTGCTGATTGAACTGAAATGGGATAAAAGCGCAGAAGAAGCCCTCAGCCAGATTAAGAACAATCAATATCAGACTGCGGCAAAGCAGTATGGATACCAGGGAGAAATACTGCTGGTCGGAATTAATTATAATACAAAGACCAAACAGCATACTTGTAAAATAGAACACGCTTTTGTATAAACAGAGAGGAGTAAATCAATATGTGTGGAATTGTAGGTTATACAGGAAATCATCAGGCGGCGCCCATCCTTTTGGACGGACTTTCCAAACTGGAGTACCGGGGCTATGATTCAGCCGGGCTGGCTGTGAGAAACGGCGATGCCGCGGCAGAAGTCATCAAGGCGAAGGGAAGACTGAAGGTCCTGGCAGAGAAAACCGACGACGGCGCCTGTGTACCCGGCACCTGCGGTATCGGGCATACCCGCTGGGCAACCCATGGAGAACCCTCCGAGACCAATGCCCATCCCCACATGAGCGAAGACGGAAACGTCATTGCCGTGCACAACGGCATCATTGAAAATTATCAGGAATTAAAGGATAAGCTGACCCGCAAGGGATACACCTTCTATTCCTCTACAGATACAGAAGTGGCTGTGAAGCTGATAGACTATTATTATAAAAAATACCTGGGAACTCCCGTCGATGCTATCAACCATGCCATGGTGCGTATCCGCGGTTCTTATGCCCTTGCCATTATGTTTAAAGAATATCCGGGAGAGCTGTATGTGGCGAGAAAAGACAGCCCCATGATCCTGGGCGTGGCAGACGGTTCCTCCTACATTGCCTCTGATGTGCCGGCAATCCTGAAATATACCAGGAACGTTTATTACATCGGCAACATGGAAATGGCATGTGTGAAAAAGGGAGAGATCACCTTCTACAATCTGGACGGCGATGAGATCCAGAAGGAAATGAAAGTCATTGAATGGGATTCCGAGGCAGCAGAGAAAGCAGGATACGAACATTTCATGATCAAGGAGATCCACGAGCAGCCCAAGGCAGTGGAGGATACTTTAAATTCTGTCTTAAAAGACGGTGAGATCGACCTGTCCGAAGTGGGTCTGGGGGAAGAGGAAATCCGTAAGATCAGCCAGATCTATATTGTTGCCTGCGGGTCCGCCTATCATGTGGGAGTGGCTGCCCAGTATGTGCTGGAGGATCTGGCGAAGATCCCGGTGCGTGTGGAGCTGGCTTCCGAATTCCGTTACCGCAATCCGATCCTGCCGGAAGACAGTCTGGTGATCGTTATCAGCCAGTCCGGGGAGACAGCAGACAGTCTGGCAGCCCTGAGAGAGTCAAAGCAGATGGGTATCCGTACCCTGGGAATTGTAAATGTGGTAGGTTCTTCTATTGCCAGGGAAGCAGACAATGTATTCTATACTCTTGCCGGACCGGAGATTTCCGTTGCTACCACTAAGGCATACAGCACCCAGCTGATCGCGGCTTATGTGCTGGCAGTCCAGTTTGCGAAGATCCGCGGAGCGATTTCCCAGGAACAGTATGAAGGCTATATCCGGGAACTTCAGACCATACCTGCCAAGATTGAGAAGGTTCTGGATGATAAAGAGCGGATCCAGTGGTTTGCTTCCAAACAGGTCAATGCAAAGGATGTTTTCTTCATCGGCAGGGGAATTGATTATGCCATCAGCCTGGAAGGCAGCCTGAAAATGAAGGAGATCAGTTATATCCATTCCGAAGCTTATGCGGCAGGAGAATTAAAGCACGGAACCATTTCTTTGATCGAAGAGGGGGTTTTGGTCATTGGTATCCTGACCCAGAATGATCTGTATGAAAAGACGGTTTCCAATATGGTAGAGTGCAAGAGCCGGGGCGCTTATCTGATGGGACTTACTACCTTTGGACATTACAATATCGAGGATACGGCAGATTTTACCGTCTATATCCCCAGGACCGACAGCCATTTCGCCACCTCGCTGGCAGTGATCCCGCTGCAGCTTTTGGGGTATTATGTCAGTGTGGCAAAGGGTCTGGATGTAGATAAGCCAAGGAATCTGGCGAAGAGTGTTACAGTAGAATAAGCAGGGAAACAGGTGAGAGAAAAAACAGCAGCAGGTTCCGCCGGAAGGGCGGAATCTGCTGCTGTTTTTTGTGTATTTTATGGAGTACGTTTCTAACTGTTATAGGTTGGCAGCCCGGAACCTGAGAGACCCTCCGGAAGGGACAGTCAGCTCCCGAAGGCTGCCAAGGCTTTCCGAAGACTGCTGAGAAACTTTATCTCCGCAGCAGTCAAATACGGTAAGTTCGCCCATGAGTTTTCCGGAAGAAAGGATAAACACAGTATTTTCGGCAGTCCCATTAAGCATCCAATATTCCTGCAGCTCGCTGTTTTCCGGGAACCGCACTGCCTGACGGCTGTTATAAACAGCGCAGATCCAGATACCGTTTTTTTGCGCGCACAGAACTGGATACTGTCCAAGAGGGCTGGAAGGAGTAAAGGTTCCGGTAAGCAGTACGTCCCTGTAGGCAACAGAAAAATGAAGATAGTGTTCCAGTGCCTTTTTCTGCCGGCTTGTCAGATCGTTGAGCCGGACCGAAATCTGCAAAGTGGAGAAGATACAGTTGATCAGCTGTACTGCGGCATTTTCGGCAGTTTCATCAGCAGACCACATGATCATATCAGAGTGTACAGCGGTAGATCCGCTGAGCAGCTTTAGGTCTGTTATGGCAACCCGGTTAGTAATGCCGGACATAGGGCAGTCACCTACACGGAAAATGTTGCCGAAACGGCGCATCTGGGGACCGATATAATTCTGCCGGAATTCAATGAGCAGTTCCGGTTTTTCTTTTTTCAGTGTCCTGCTGATTTCCAGCATCAGACAATAAACGGCATCCTGTATTTCACAGAAATCCATCTTTTTATTCCATTGCGGTGTATCCGGGTAAGAGTGGAAACTGTCTATGAAATCCAGTTTAAATCCATCTAAATCCCAGTCTTTCAGAGCTTTTTGATAAGTAGATATCAGATATCTGCGAACGGCAGGATAACGGGGATCTAAAACACCCGTATGAAGAACGGGGTCATAGTGAAGGAGCATATTCTCAAAAGAACTCCATGTCTTAGAATATTCTCCCATAAACGGGACACTATACCATATCATGCACTTCATTCCTAAATCATGGATTTTGCGGATATGAAGAGAAAAATCAGGAAATTTTCCGGTCTCCGGATTCCAGTCTCCGCAGAATCCATAACCGCGGTTATTATCAGCCGTCTGCCATCCATCATCAATGATCACTCCTCGCATACCCATTTTCGCTGCTGTTTCATACTCTTTTGTAAGGGATTGGTCGGTCATATTCTGATGGTAAGCATACCATGTAGAATACATTGGTAGACGGGCAGAGTCCGGTATTTCCATGGGGGCATCCGGCAAAAGAGCATCCCACCAGTATACGGTGTCCTTCAGGACTTCACCAAAAGCAAGAGATCTCTGATCAAAACGTACAGAAAGCTGCTGGGGATTTACAGGTGCAGACAGATACACCACGATATGAAGAGTCAGCTCGCCGGTTTCTTCGTGTACTCCTGCCAGAAGATGTACATTTTTAGAAACTTCACTGATAGAAATCGTACAGACATTCTTGTCCTGTCCATCAAAAAAGCAGATTACAGGAGCGGAATGGCTCAAATTGATTTCTGACGGACAAGTCCAGTCTCCAATCAGCTGCTTGCGCAAACCAGAGTCAGGAAGCCATTGCCCAATGATACCGGCACCCTTTATTTGAGTGTACAAGTGGATGAAAGGCTGATCGGGGAGAGGAAGCTGAGGGATTAGTTTCAGCTGTCCTTTTGCAGAGATATCATATGCATATTCAAAATGATATTCTGTGATTCCTCCTGCAGAATTTTTTGCGGAATGGATGAAATGTAATTGGTTTATATTTTGGTTTAGTTTCAATTCTCGCATTTTTATCCTCCATAAGATTGCTGTATGTTTACTAAAATATCATAAAAAAGTTAAGAGTTCAATGGTATTTAGTTAAAAATATTTGGTAAAAATCAGGTATAATGACGAAAAAGTAGAAAAGTAATTGACATATATAGGAGATAATGCTATATTTAATTTACGCAATAGGCGGCCGCGTTTATTTGATAACATGAAGTTTAGTGAACAAAATTTAGTAAACTTAGAAAGGATGGTAAAACATGAAAAAGAAGTTGGTGTATGTCGTTACGGGTCTTCTTGCAAGCATATCAATTCTTGGAGGATGCGGGCAGGAATCAGAGAATAGCAGCGGAGCAGGCACTTCTCAGGGGGAAACTTCTTCAGATGAAACAAAAAGCTCCGAAGAAGTAGTAGAGATTACTTATACCTCCAGAGGGAATGCAGATGAGATTAAGGTTTACCAGCAGGCGGTAGATGCGTTTAATGAAGCACAGGATAAGATCCATGTTAATTTTGAAGCATCTCCTTCGGACGGATATAATCAGCAGCTGATTACACAGCTGGCAGGAGGAACTGCTGCGGATGTTATTTTTGTAGAGGATACCATTATCAGTCAGTTAGTGAATAATGGGACAATTGCAGATCTGACAGATTTCCTGGCATCAGATGCATCCTATGTAAAGGCGGAAGATTTTGATGACAGTGTATGGGGCGCCTCAAAAGCAGAGGATAAGATTTATGGTTTGTCTGTAGACTGTAATCCTGTACTGCTGTACTATTCCCCTTCTATGCTGGAAGAATTAGGATGTGAGGATCCTCAGGTGCTTTTTGAACAGGGACAATGGACTTGGGATAATTTTGATAAAATCTGCAATACATTAGCAGAGAATGGAAAAAGCGGGATGATCCAGAGCGGAGATAATATCCGGCTGTATAACTGGAGGTTCCCTAAGTTAAAGATACTACACCACAACCCACGCTTACGCAGTATTGCAAGAAAACAACTTTTGGATAAATATAAAGAAGCACTGTCAACATCCCCTTTGAAGATGGCGACGGTGCTTTTTTAGATTTCCGGGGCAAGGATGTAAAACCGGCAAGGTCGGTTTTGTATCCGAGAAACGGAAATGATGGGGGAATCCAAAGGGGGCAACGCCCCTTTTTGGCACACGGACTTTGCTTGCAAAGTCTAGTGTGTTATACCCTATATCTGCGGGTTTGCGAAAGGTCGGGGACTGGGATTCTGGTCGTCGGTTTTGAAGCAGACAAAAAGAGCTTTGCTTCTGTGCCCGTGTCAGTCACAGAAGTAAAGCTCTTTGATTAGCAGGGAGAGGGTATAATTTGGTTGAACGATGCACCATTTTTGGCGGGTCATTCAACTTAACCGCTGTCATTTTTGAGGTAAATCTACTTCAATCTTCCCGTTTCGGTGAAGCACTCCGCATCGTCCAAGATAAATTGGATTCCAAAAACTTCTACGCTTTTAACCCGGAATTTGACAGGTGCAAGGAATAACAATTATCCTTGCCAGTGTTGTCTTCCCATCATCCATTTGTCAGATCAGCAAATAAGCCCGCGGACAGCTGTTATACAACTGCCCTCCGCGGGCCTACTTCTTTCATTTTCACGATTTGCTCAACTCTTTCACAGTTCATCCGCCCTCATGCAGCCCGCCAGTTTTCTCTGCCTGGTCACTTCATACATCATGATCGAAGCGGCACAGCTCACATTGAAGGAAGACGCATAGGACGTCTCAGCCATAGGGATGGTGCACAGCAGGTCGCAGTACTCCTTAAACGCCTTGTTCAGGCCCATGGTTTCGTTTCCTACCATCAGCATCAAAGGCCCTGTCAGGTCTGCTCCGTAAATCGGGTTCTGTTTATGCGCTGTGGTTCCTATTGTAACGAAACCAGGGTACTGTTCTTTCAGCCTTTCCACATAGGAAAACAGCTCCTTGTTGTCGGAAATTCTCACTACCGGCATATTAAAGAAAGAGCCCATGGCGGAAACCACCACATCCGGATCATACAGATCCACCGCGTGCCCTGTCAGAATCAGCATATCTGCTCCCAGGGCATCACAGGAACGGATCAGGGTTCCCAGATTTCCCCTGTTGGATGGCCTGTCAAACAGCACGAGAAAGGGGTTATCTGACAAAGGAACTTTCTCCAGACTGTCCTGCCTCATCTCAATGACAGCCATCAGCTCTGAGGTATCCTCCTTGCCGCTCAATTCCCGCATTAATTCCGGCGTAAGACGGTAATTGGCATCCGTAGGCACCTCGCGAAGCATATTTATGGCCCAGTCCGACATTTCTCTTCCGTCATAGAGAAAGGATCTGATTTTCCATCCGTTTTTCACAGCCTCGTTCAGGCTCCGAACGCCTTCCACCAAAAATTCATTATAACGGTATCGCTTATTCCGATTTGTTTTTAATACTTCAAATCTCTGATAAATATTGTTTTTATTAAATATTTTTATCTCGCCCATAGCGCAGGACAGCCTCTTTTCTTTTCTATTTTTATCTCTCGTCTCCCATAAAGAACAGGGCAATGGTTCCAGGGCCGGAATGCGCACCGATGGTCGGTCCGATCTCATTGATCATGCATGCTTCTATCCCAAAACGTTCTTTGACCAGCTCCCTGACCAACTGCGCATCTTCCAGCGCATCTCCATGGCTGATAAAGAAGCACTCGTTTTTATCTCGGTAGCTTCCTATTTTCTTTTCCATCATATCCACCAGGGAAACCAAAGATTTCTTTCTTCCGCGGACCTTTCCGACAGCTACAAGATGCCCCTCATCATCCACATGAAGAAGAGGCTTGATCCCCGCCAGCGTTCCCACGATCGCCGTTGCTTTGCTCACTCTCCCTCCTCTGTGAAGATGGAACAGGTCATCCACAGTGAAGACGTGAACCAGGTTCAGCTTATGCTGCTCCACCCAATCTGCCACAGCGTCCATGGAGTCTCCCATTTTTTTCCGCTGTACTGCCAAATGTACAAGCAGTCCTTCCCCCAAAGAGGCACACAGTGTATCCACCACAATGATACGGCAGTCTTTTTCTTCTTCCATTAGCTCTTCTGCAGCTGCCTTGATATTATTACATGTACCGCTCAGCCCAGAAGAAAAAGCGAGGACCAGAAGCTGCCTGTCCTCCTTCAGAAACTCTCTCAGACAATTCTTCGCCGCTTCCGGATTCACCTGTGAAGTGGTTGGCATCATTCCCTCCCGCATTCTGGCATAGAATTCCTTCACATCCATCTCCTGCCCGGTTCCATATGCGATCCCATCCACAATATAGGGAATCACGATTCTGCCGATCCCATTGCTTTCCAGATATTCCTTGGGCAAATCGGCTGTAGTATCCGTAATTATTTTAAAATCAGCCATGTTTTCTCCCCTTCTGCTTTTTCTCTATTCGCTCTTTGTTTTCTGTTCTGGCTTTTCGTATTTCAAGCCATTTTTTATTTTACCATGGTGCGTTTTCCCTGACAATCCTATTTAAGGACAAAGGCCGCCCTGCAATTTAAGGGCAAAAGGCGCCATCAGTTTATGCTGCCTAACTGTGAATAATTGGGCATGGAAGCCATCTTACAACAAAAAGGAACAATATTCCCGTATTTTCATATGATATGTTATAGATTCATTTGCTGTCGGATTGGAGGAATGATATGGAAAAGGTACAATTATCTTTGAAAAATATATCCTATTCCTACCACAGCCTGGACGGAGAAATACGGGCGCTTGACGACATCTCTTTCAGCGTAACGGCCGGGGAATTTCTCGCAATCGTAGGTCCAAGCGGCTGTGGCAAGTCAACAATTCTTTCTCTGATTGCCGGATTACTCCATCCCGAATCCGGCGATATTACTTTTTATACAGCGGATCCTAAGGCTCCAAAACCCGGAATCGGCTATATGCTCCAGCATGACCATTTATTTGAATGGCGCGATATATACCGCAATGTGACACTGGGACTAGAGATTAATAAGCAGCTTTCGCCTGAAAGGAAACAAAAAGTTCTGAAAATGGTGGAAGACTATGGTCTTTCTCCTTTCCTTCACAAGAAACCAAGTGAACTTTCCGGGGGGCTGAAGCAGAGAGCTGCCCTGGTACGCACCATGGCTATGGAACCGGAAATTCTTCTGCTGGATGAACCCTTTAGCGCGCTCGATTACCAGACCAGGCTGAGCGTTTCTTCCGATATATGCAGAATCATCCGCTTATCGGGCAAAACTGCGATCCTGATCACCCACGACTTATCAGAAGCGATCAGCCTGGCGGATCGTGTCATTGTGCTCAGCAAACGGCCGGCCGTTGTGAAGGCCGAAATTCCGATCCACCTCACTTTGCTGGATGACAGTCCGCTGGCGGCCCGCAATGCGCCGGAGTTCAAAGATTATTTTAATCAGCTGTGGGAGGAACTGAATGATGAATGAACAGGAAAAATTACTGGAAACCAGGGAAAATGCATCTGCTGAGCGTCAGCTTAAATATATTGCGGCAAACAGGCGGCATCATCGGATCGTATCCTTTGCCCGCGTTTTCATTTTGATCGCTTTTCTCATTTTATGGGAAGTATGCGCGGATCTCAAGATCATTGATTCCTTTTTCTTTTCCAGCCCGAGCCGTGTTGTGGTCAGTTTCATCACCCTTCTGGAAAAGAACGCCCTCCTCACCCATATCGGGATCACGCTGTATGAAACCATCCTGAGTTTTCTGCTGGTTTTCTTCATCAGCATGGTATGCGCCACGCTCCTGTGGTATTCCACCAAGCTGACGGAAATTCTGGAACCCTATCTTGTCGTGCTCAACAGCCTGCCGAAATCCGCCCTCGCCCCTCTTCTCATCGTCTGGCTGGGCACTGGCATGAATACCATCATCGTGGCCGGAATTTCCGTCGCCCTGTTTGGAGCCATCATTAATCTCTACACCGGCTTTCGGCAGGTGGATGAGGAAAAAATCAAGCTGATCTATACGCTGGGCGGCAACCGCAGGGATACGCTTTTTAAGGTCGTTCTGCCCGGTTCCATTCCCATTATTCTGAGCACGATGAAGGTAAATATCGGCCTGGCTCTGGTGGGTGTGATCATTGGAGAATTCCTGTTGAACGATGCACCATTTTTGGCGGGTCATTCAACCACTATATTTAGTAAAAAGTTTTATTAACTCCCCAAATATAGATAATTAGTCTGTTACAAGTCTCATTATAACATAATATGACTGTTTGTGCCAACTACTTTTTCTTGATAATCTGGTTCACCTGCTACCATATAAATATTATTATATTGCTTCTCTGTCAAACGTAAAAGTCTCACTATTCCGGTTTTAGGTGCGTACTCTTCAATTCGTCTGTAATGTTTTTCGGACGCTTTCCTATTTTGCACTATCCGCATATACACTTCCGGTGCTATTCGCAAATAGCCATCTTTATGTAAAAACTTTCGAAGCCTCGTATACTCTGTTTTAGTTCCCCATCTATCTGTTGGACTAAGAATAACAAGTAATCTCATTCCGTAATTCCCTCCATACTTTCAATCGGCAGAATCATTGGTAACTTCAGTTTTTCTGTCGAAGCATCTAAAATAATCCTCTTTAAACTTTCTACCATAATATCAATCGCCGACATTATATTAACCTTGACTCCATCGACGATACAGGCATTATGTAATACATATGCTAATTCTCTTCTTTCTGATTTTGTCAACTGAATATTTGACGCTATATTGTTATGTACTACTAAATCAACTATTGCACGATACGGTTCTATCAAATCATCGGCCAGATTAAATGCATTCAATTGATTGTCATGATGTATTCCAAAAGTTGGATGAAAACCCGTTGCCACCAGTTTTCTTGCAATTGCACTTCTTACAACAGCATAGCCGTAATTCAGTCTGCTATTTATAGGGTCCTCACTTCTTCTGTTAAATCCCTCATGATAATATGAAAAATATTCTTTAGCAGCTAATGATTCGCAGTAATCCACATTTTCCTCATCTACAGTTGCCACATACTCTGCAATTCTTTCCGCACCATCCAAACCCATAATAGACAAAGCTCTGGATTGATTACTTATCTTTTGTTTTATAATATCAATCCATAACTCCATATATTTTTCATGTGTAGTATTTACCTGTGCATGCATTAATTTAGACTGCCTTGCATGACCTTCAAAGGGCAACACAATGGCTGTCGGTAAATATCTGTCATCCAGCGTCATCAGTGCCACCTTATTTTGACTTAAGATAGATAAATCCATTGTAGAAAGTCGTATATTAGCACCATGTACCATAATCTGATTCAAGTCCTCTATCGGCACAACTGCAATTCCATCGTCTGTTGCGATTTCCAATTGCCCTTCTTTTATGTGTATTTCTGCTGCATGACTAATTTCAAGTGTACGAAATCCCATAAATGTTACCTCTCAAAGCATCTTTAAGTATACACATTTTATTTCTTTCTCCCCCTCTGAGAAACAGGACTTTTCATCAACTCCGACTTTTGCATTATCCGTATCAGTGCCTGTTTTTCATCCTCCGTCAGCTTATTGTAACGGAGTTTGGTCTGCTTACAGAACACCATCAGAAGTTGTTCTGCCCGACTTCCTGCAAAGGCAGCCACTTCCTCCAAGTCCTGCCGCAGTTCTTCTGCCACAGAGGTCTTCGGTGCTCCGTCACTCCTTCCGATGTGGGCTTTTCTGATATCTTCCAGGATGCTGCCCATATCCTTATGTACCCGGCTACGGAAATAGTCACCTTCCTCCACATGAGCCGACTGCAACAGATACATGGTTTTGTCCTGTTCCGTCGGCTGGTACTTTTCCATGATTTCAGCCCTTGCCACATCCACCCATGCGTTTAGGTTCTGTATTTGCATGGATGCAATCCCTTCCACATATATCTGTATGTCAGCAAGAAGCTTTGTGAAATCCGGGTGGGTTGCCAGTTCACAAAACAGTGCCGTATCCACCCGTTTACTCTTTAATAGCTCTATCATTTCGTCACTCAGATGCAGGTCAGAAAGCTCTGCATTCGGGTGGCTTTTTGTTTCTGTCCGGGCAAGCAGATAATCGGCAGTCACACCGTAAAAGTCAGCCAGCCGGTTGATAGCATGATGGCTGATATCCTTGTAATCCTCCGATTCATAGCTTCCGAGGGCAGATTTTGACAGCCCGGTTTCGTTCGCAAGCTGTTCCAAGGTCAGTCCCCATTCTACCCGTAGATCTTTTAAGCGTTCCTGTATGGTTAATGCCATGGCGTTTTCTCCTATATCTTTTTTCTTCATTCTATCACATTTCCGAGAAAACGGAAATCCCCGTTCTAAAACCTAAAAATCCTACCTTTCGGATATACGGCACAGCCCTCAGAAAAAGTGTAGACTTTCCTTACGTTCATCGATGAGCCGTACCTCGAAAATAAAGAAATATCCACTCTTTTGTGGACGGAAAGGAGTTATATGCCACAATACGCTATTTTACGATTTGCGAAGCACAAGGGCTGTCCGTCCGGGGCTTTGGAAGCCCACCACGAACGGAAAAAGGAACGGTATGCCAGTAATCCCGACATTGATACGGAACGCAGTAAATACAACTTCCACACCATCAAGCCGAAGGAGCGGTATTCACGCTTTATCAAGCATCGAATTGAAGAATCCGGCTGTCGTACAAGAAAGGACAGCACAAGGTTTGTGGATACGTTAGTTACCGCAAGCCCGGAGTTTTTCAAAGGGAAATCCACACAGGAAACGGCAGCCTACTTTAAATGGGCTACGGAGTTTCTTGCGGACCGGGTCGGCAGGGAAAACATCATTTCTGCGGTGGTACACATGGACGAGAAAACGCCTCATCTGCACCTGACCTTTGTTCCGCTTACGAAGGATAACCGTCTCTGTGCCAAGGAGGTTATCGGGAACCGGGCAAGCCTTACCAAATGGCAGGATGATTTCCATGCTTACATGGCAGAGAAGTACCCTGACTTGGAACGTGGGGAAAGTGCCAGAACTACGGGAAGAAAGCATATCCCCACAAGGCTCTTTAAGCAGGCGGTCAGCCTTACCAAACAGGGGAAGAAAATCGTGCAGACATTGGATAGTATCACCGTGTTTAACGCCGGAAAACAGAAGGAGGAAGCATTACAGCTTTTACGGAAGTGGTTTCCTCAGATGGAGAATTTCCTCGGACAGCTAAAGAAGTATCAGGTTACCATCGACGATTTGATTTCCCAAAACCAAGAACTGGAAGCCCGGGCAAAAGCCGGGGAAAACGGAAAGATAAAGAATGCGATGGAACGGGCGAAGCAGGAAAGCGAATTAAGAGAGCTGCACCGGCTTATGGAACGGATACCACCGGAGCTTTTAGCAGAGCTTAGACAGGAAGTAAAAAAGGAAGACAAAAACCGATAGCCGGCATCTGCGGATGTCTGGAAACGAAGAAAGGAGGATGCCTATGGGGAAGAACCGAAGAGGTACGGAATTACCGGCAGGAAAGGTCCTTATGGCAGAGGACGGAAAATGGTATTTCGTGTGTGGGAAAAACCACATCGAGATATCCGAACACTTTGCCACAAACGGTAAGAAACTGGATGACCTGCTGACGGATGTAATGCTATACACTGCGGAAGGTAAGATTTCTGCTTAAATACATTGATTATCACCCATGCTTACGATATAATATTTTTACAGGCAGTATTGTAAGCGTGGGTTGTTTCAAAAAGGAGGATTTTAATGAAACAACCAAACAATACAACCATTTATAACACGGCACTTTACCTTCGTCTGAGCCGGGACGACGAGCTTCAGGGAGAAAGCGGAAGTATCCGCACCCAACGGATGATGCTCCGGGAATACGCCCATGAGCATGGTTTGAACGTGGTGGGAGAATACATTGATGACGGATGGTCCGGCACCAACTTTGACCGCCCGGAGTTCCAACGGATGATTGATGACATTGAGGATGGCAGAATCAACTGTGTTGTGACAAAGGACCTGTCACGCCTTGGCAGAAACTACATTCTGACCGGGCAGTACACAGAGCTCTATTTCCCAAGCAAGGGAGTACGCTACATCGCCATCAATGACAACGTGGACACCTTAAACGGTGACAACGAGCTTGCACCGTTTTTAAACATCTTGAATGAGATGCACGCCAGACAGACCAGCAAGAAGGTCAAGGCAGCCTTCCGTACCCGGTTTGCAAACGGAGCCCACTACGGAGCCTATGCACCCCTAGGGTATCGAAAGGACCCGGAACAGACGGGACACCTTCTGATTGACCCGGATACCAAGTGGATTATCGAAAGGATATTTGAACTTGCCCTGCACGGTGCAGGAGCGGCGAAAATCACACGGATACTGATGGAGGAAAAGGTTTCCACACCGGCGTGGATAAATTTCCGGAGAAACGGCACCTTCGCCCATGTATTTGAGGGAGCAGACGAATCCAAACGGTATCAGTGGACGATTTCACAGGTAAAAAGCATCCTAAATGATGAAAACTACATCGGGAACAGCGTGCACAACCGCCAGTCCACCGTCTCCTTTAAAAGCAAGAAGGTGGTACGGAAGCCAGAGTCGGAATGGTTCCGGGTAGAGAATACCCATGAAGCCATCATCACAAAGGAAATGTTTTTACAGGTACAGGAGCAGATAGCCGGTCGCCGGAGGGTATGCAAAAACGGTCAGACCCAGATATTTGCCGGACTTATCAAGTGTGCCGACTGCGGATGGACCCTTTCTTATGCGGAAAACCGGCAGAACAAAACACCTTACGGCTACTACCACTGCGGGAAAAATGGACAGGGTCTTGGACAATGCTCCATGCACTACATCCGCTATGATGTACTTTACGGATATGTGCTTTCCAGACTGCAATACTGGTCGGAGCAGGTGCACCGGGACGATGAGAAGCTGTTACAGCAGTTATTAAGTGCCGGGAATAAGGAACGCAGTGCCGCAAAGAGACAAAGAGCCGTGGAACTGAAAAAAGCCATAAAGAGAAAATCCGAGGTAGACGGGCTGTTTACAAAGCTGTACGAGGACTGGTCTTGGGGAAAGATAACCGAATACAACTTTACCATGCTTTCGGAACGGTTTCAGACGGAGCAACAGGAACTGGAAACCAAAATCCGGGAATTACAGGAAGCCTTAAGCTCCATGGAGCAGACGGAAAGTGATGCAGAGAAGTGGGTGGAACTGATTAAGCAGTACTCAAATCCCACGGAACTGACCACTGAGCTTTTAAACTCCCTGATTGAAAAAATCGTGGTGCATGAAGCTGTAAAAAGCCCGGATGGCTGCCGAAAACAAAAGGTAGACATCTACTACCGCTTTATCGGAAAGATTGATTAAATGAAACTCCCTGCGTGTCGGGATGCGGTACGCAGGGGAAGCAATAACCTTAACTATGGGAGTCCGGGTATTTGCCAACGGTGGATCTGTATGGAACGGTGATACTTATGAGTTTGATGACAAAGCGCGGGAAGCTTTTAAGTATATTTGTGATGGACTGAAAGACGGAAGATTTGTCTATGGGGGAACACTTCCTGACGGTCAGGGTGAAGATGCAATGTTTATGTCAGGGCAGACCGGATTTATTGCAGCAGGACGCTGGCTGACCAAAACTTTCTATGAAGAAGGTATTGATTTTGACTATATCCCATATCCTTCCAAAGATGGTACACAGTATACGCCTGCACAAGTTGCCTGTGGTTATCTGTGTGTAAATGCAAAATCAGAACATCTGGAAGAAGCGAAGGAGTTTGTTTCCTTCTACTGCGGCGAGCAGGGACAGGAAGCCAGAATTGAAGGTGTTGGGACCTCTGTTCCTTCTGTAAAAACACTGGATACGCTGATCAGTGATTCTGAAGTGCCGGAGCATGTAGATCATATTCTCCAGGTGCGTGCTACCGGTTGGACCTCTGGTGATCCGGAAGTTCAGGACGTCATGTATGCAGGATTTGCAGATGCTACTAAAGCAATATTTGAAGAGGCTTATATCAACGGTGATGATCCGGATACGGTTATTGATAAAGCCGAGGAAGAAGCGGCAGGCATCATAGCGGAAGCACAGTAACTGATAAGGAATAAGAAAAGAGGCGGCAGGTTCTGCCTGCCTCTTTTACATTATCAAAGGAGATATAAGTAATGAAGAAAAGACGTAGGATATGGGGATGGATCTTTGTGGCGCCCCAATTGATCGGCTTGATTGTTTTTGCTGTTATTCCATTACTTATGAGTTTTGGAATCAGCTTTCATTCCTGGGATGGAATTGCTTCATCCATGAAATTTGTAGGAATTGATAATTATATAGATCAGATTACAGATCCTAATTTTAGGAAAGCGCTGATGAATACACTGATCTATTCTGTCATGTTTATTCCGCTGGATTTGATCCTGGCGCTGCTTTTAGCGATTGCAGTGCAGAAAATCAAGGGGAAGTCCTTTTACCGGCTGTTTTATTTTATGCCGGTAGTAACAGGATCAGTTTCAGTAGGTGTCATCTGGACTTGGATTATGAACGGTGATTTTGGTCTGTTGAATAACTTGCTGGCTGCTGTAGGGATAGAAGGACCTAACTGGCTGGCGGACCCCAAGATTGTTCTTTTCTCCATTGTTATTGTCTCCGTCTGGTGGAATGTGGGATATAATATGGTATTGCTTCTGGCAGGGCTTCAGAATATTCCTCAGGTTTACTATGAGGCTGCAGAAATTGATGGTGCGAATAAATGGAATGCATTCCGGCACATTACGCTTCCCATGTTGTCGCCAACGCTGTTTTTTGTTCTGATCATGACTATCATCAGTTCCTTCCAGGTATTTGATCAGGCGTTTGTCATGACGCAGGGCGGACCTATGAAGGCAAGCTATACGCTGGTGTATCACATTTATCAGAGTGCGTTTGTAGAATTTAAGATGGGAAGTGCCTGTGCGTCTTCAATGATTTTATTTGTCATTATCCTGATTATTACCTTGATTCAAATGTATGGTTCAAAAAGGTGGGTGAATTATGAGCAGTAAAAAAATTACTCCTGGAAAACTGATTTTATATATTGTACTGAGTCTGGGAGCATTTCTTATGGTGCTTCCGTTCATCTGGACAGTCTTAAGTTCCCTGAAAAATATGAAGCAGACGTTTGCGGTTCCGCCGACGATCCTTCCTGATCCGGTTATCTGGGAGAATTATCCGGAATCTTTATCGGCGCTGCCCTTTGGCAGGGCATACTTTAATAGTATTTACATTGCAGTGATTGTGACGGTGATCCAACTGTTTACAGCCTCTATGGCGGGATACGCATTCGCTAAACTGAAGTTTAGAGGACACAATCTCCTATTTATTCTGTTTTTGGCTACAATGATGATTCCATCTCAGGTGACGATGATTCCGCTGTTTATCATTATGAAGAATCTGGGACTGCTGGGGACACATATGTCACTGATTCTGCCGGCATCTCTTTTCAATGCGTTTGGCGTCTTTTTAATGAGACAATTTATTGCGTCGCTTCCGGATGAGTTGGAGGAGGCTGCCATCATTGACGGTGCCGGTGTACCGCAGATTTTCTTCCGGATCGTACTTCCTTTGGTGAAGCCGTCTTTGGCTGCTTTTGGAATCTTTGTATTTTTAGGACAATGGAATAATTTCTTGTATCCGCTGATCTTTTTAAATAGGACAGAATCATTTACTGTTCCATTGCTGCTGAATTTCTTTAAAGGAACCTATGCTACAGATTATCCCCTGCTGATGGCGGGGACCGTCATTTCAATCCTTCCTGTTTTGGTGGTGTATATGTTTTTCCAAAAACAGATCATCCAGGGAATTGCCATTACAGGTATGAAAAATTGATGTAAAACAAGAAAAATCGACAAACAGAACCAATGCCAAGTTTTGTTTGTCGGTTTTTTGTGAGCGTTTTCAAAAGGTGTCGGGCATTTTGCAGCTGCTGCGTATGATCAGATGAATAGGAGGGTGTATGGTCAAAGGAAAGCTGCGCCCTTCAATTTGTGAAAGCAGTGCATCTGCCGCTGTAGATCCAATCAAGGAAATATTCAGGGATACTGTGGTCAAAGGAGGATTCAGAAAATTGGTAAAGGAGAGGTTATCTATTCCAATGACAGAGATATCCTTCCCAATCTCAAGTTTGTGTTCCTGCAGTGCCTTATAGCCCCCAAGCGCCAGCTCGTCGGAAGCGTAAAGCAGAGCCTGGGGAAGATTGCCTGAACGAATGACTTGGTTGGTGAGATGATAACCGTCATCGGAAGTAAAGGTCTCCGTAATCCACACGCGGTCTTTTGGATTGATATGATTTCGGTAACAGTAGTTTTCAAAAGCAATCTGTCTGGAATCAAGAGTCCTCTTTTGTTCGTTTGAAGTGATTGTGGTAATATGGTCGTAGGAGCCGATAAAACCAATATCATACAGACCAATCTTCTGGAAATACGAAATTGCCAGATTTACTGCATCATCAAAATCAATCCGTACAGAATCAAACAACCCGTCAGGAGAAACATAATCTACAAAAACTTTATACTTGATGGAAGCGATAACAGGATGGTAAGGGTCAAGAGTAAGCTTTCCGATGATGATCAGTCCGTCCAGTCCCTGTAGGTCATCGTAACTGCTCTTGTAGGTATACTGGAATTGCAGCTGCAGAGCTGAGGGATGACTGCTCAAGGTAGAGATCAGACTGGAGAAAATTTTGGCATAGTAATTCCCGGCTTTATCCAGGCTGAGAGGATAATCCTCACTTAGAATCCCGATTTTTAATGGATTTTGTGCAGAAGAAGATACGGTTTTTGATGCTTTTTTACGGGAGCGAAGTCTTTTTTCTGTGTCATAGTTCATGGAAGCAGCAGTTGAATGAATTAATTCTCGTGTTTCTGCAGATACAGAGAACTGAGAATCGTTGTTTAATACCCGGGAGACAGTGGTTTTAGAAACACCGCATGCCCGGGCAATATCATTTAGAGTGACCATTGCTTTATCTCCTGTTTACTAAAAATTCTATATTTACTATACCATATTATCCTGCACACCTGCAAGGAAGAAAAATCCCTCCCCGCCCATTGTGGAAACCTTCTCCATTGGTTATACTGTAAGTAATGGGATTCCCGGGAAGTACATAAAGTATACAGAGAAAAGATTTTATCAGAATCACTGTCTGCATTATGGAAAGGAACCAATCATTTCCCGGGCATAACGAAAAAGAAACGATGATAGCCAACACCGCCAGGAGGAAAATATGAACAGCAAAGATATTTTAAAATATGTAGACCACACCCTACTTTCCCAGACCGCATCCTGGGAAGAAATCAGAGAACTCTGTGACGACGCAGTGAAATACGGAACAGCCTCTGTATGCATTCCCCCGTCCTATGTCAAAAGGGCGAAAGACTATGTACAGGACAAGATGGCAGTCTGCACAGTCATCGGCTTCCCCAACGGCTATGCCACCACTGCGGCAAAAGTCTTTGAAACGCAGGATGCAGTAAAGAACGGCGCCGATGAGATTGATATGGTCATCAACCTTGGCTGGGTAAAGGACAGAAACTATGAGGAAGTGAAAGAAGAAATCCGCCAGATCAAACAGGCATGCCAGGGCAGGATCCTCAAGGTCATCATCGAGACCTGCCTGCTGACAGAGGAGGAAAAGATCGAAATGTGCCGCGTGGTAACAGACGCAGGCGCTGATTTTATCAAGACCTCCACCGGATTTTCCAAGGCAGGAGCCACATTGGAGGATATCCGCCTTTTCAAAGAACACATAGGAAACGGCGTGAAAATGAAAGCGGCGGGAGGCATCAGCAGCCTGAAGGATGCAGAGGATTTCTTAAGCCTGGGCGCCCTGCGTCTTGGAACCAGCAGGATCGTTAAGCTGATCAAAGCGGAGGAGGAGTAAGATGGAGTACGAGAATAGAGGCGGGGCAGAGATACACGACAGCAAGGAAAGGACAGAGATACGGAATAGCAGAGACAGATCAGAGATACAGGGCAGCAAGGAAAGGACAAAGATACAGAATGGCAGAGACAGAGCAGAGATACAGAGCAGCAACGACGGGGCGGAGCTGCGGAACAGTGAGGAAAACAGTGGCACAAGTGCGCAGCTTCCAAAACAGACGATTCTTTATCTGATCCAGGAAGCCACAGAGGCTATGGGGAAAGCCTATGTTCCCTATTCCCACTTCCGCGTGGGCGCTGCGCTTCTCGCAAAAGAAGGGAAGATTTACCAGGGATGCAACATCGAAAACGCAGCTTATACCCCTACCAACTGCGCGGAGCGCACCGCTTTCTTTAAGGCAGTCAGTGAAGGGGAACGAAACTTTCAGGCGATCTGCATCGTAGGCGGAATGGACGGCGTACTGACCGGCTATACGGCTCCCTGCGGTGTGTGCAGGCAGGTCATGCGGGAGTTCTGTGACCCTGAGAAATTCCAGATTATCCTGGCAAAAAGCGATATCGAATACCGTCTGTATACCCTAAAAGAGCTGCTGCCGGAGGGATTCGGACCGGAAAATCTGGGAAAAGACAGCAGCGTTTAACAGAAAGGAGAGGTCCTGATGTATAACCGAATTTTTGTCATAGTCATAGATTCCCTCGGGGTTGGAGGCGCACGGGATGCGGCGCAGTATGACGACCTGGGAGCAGACACCCTGGGGCATATTTCATGCAGTGTGGATACTTTTGAAATCCCTCATCTGCAGAGGCTGGGACTCGGGAATCTGCATCCTTTGAAGCAGGTACCGCCTGCCGGTCATCCTCTGGGTTATTACTGCAGGCTTCATGAGATCAGCACAGGCAAGGATACCATGACCGGGCACTGGGAGATCATGGGGCTGAAGACCGAAAAGCCCTTTATCACCTTTACAGAAACAGGATTTCCCCAGGAGTTGATCCAAGAGCTGGAAAAGAGGACCGGTCACAAAGTCATCGGCAATAAAAGCGCCAGCGGAACGGAAATCCTGGACGAGCTGGGAGAACGGGCAAACGCCACCGGGGAAATGATCGTGTATACCTCTGCGGATTCTGTCCTGCAGATCTGCGGCAATGAAGAGATCTTTGGACTTCAGGAGCTTTACCGCTGCTGCGAGATCGCCAGAGAACTGACTATGAAAGATGAATGGAAAGTGGGAAGAGTCATTGCCCGTCCTTATACAGGAAATAGAAAAGGAGAATTTGTAAGGACCAGCAACCGTCACGACTATGCAGTGAAGCCCTTCGGCAGGACGGTTTTAAACGCCTTGAAGGACGTTGGACTTACGGTGCTTTCTATTGGAAAGATCAACGATATTTTTGCCGGAGAAGGCATTACCGAAGCCTGGAGATCGAAAAGCTCCGTCCATGGAATGGAGCAGACCATACAGGCATGTGAAATGGATTTTCAGGGACTGTGCTTTGTGAATCTGGTAGACTTTGACGCTCTATGGGGACACAGAAGAGACCCGCAGGGTTATGCAGAAGAACTGGAAAAATTCGATCAAAATCTCGGAATCTTAATGGGAAAAATGAAGGAGAATGACCTGCTGATCATCACAGCTGACCACGGCAACGATCCTACTTACAAAGGAACCGATCACACCAGAGAGACAGTGCCTTTCCTGGCATACAGTAAGGGGCTGACCGGCAGCGGAAGACTGAAAGACGGCAGTACTTTTGCGGTGATCGGCGCAACTGTGGCAGAGAACTTTTCGGTTTCTATGCCGGAAGGCTGTATTGGTACCTCTCTTTTGAAGAAACTGATTTAGTGAAAAATTGTTCTGGCAGGTGGATAATAGATAGAAAATGAAAAAACTATCGGAAAATGCTGATCAGACAATGTCTAAAAGGAGGAGGATTTTCTTGGAAAAAGCATGGATAGAACAAATGAAAAAATACGACCTTCATTGCCATCTGGACGGTTCTCTGTCAGAGAAATGCATCCGCAGGCTGGCAGAACAGGCAGGCGTAACGCTCCCGCAGGGAGAACTGAGGGAGTATCTCACGGCAGATCCCGCCTGCGAAAATCTTGCCCAGTATCTGACGAAAT
>NHCFC00100__coassemble_1539_pt1 | contig 26157 bp, 18 predicted proteins | sample NHCFC00100__metabat2_low_PE_019 | metagenome-assembled genome bin NHCFC00100
AACGTTTACATTTAGGAGGGGGATTTTTGTGACTTTTTCTGTTTTTTCATCGCTGACTGTCTACGCTCTGGCAACCGGCTGGTCTCCGGGACCCAACAATGTGCTTCTCATGAGTATGGCAGGACAGTTCGGCTTCAAAAAATGCCTGCGCTTCCTGGCTGGCATCTGCACCGGTTTTCTGACGGTCATGCTGCTGTGCGCCATCTTCAGCGTGGGGATCAACCGCTGGCTGCCGGGCATCGTACCGCTGTTAAAATACGTGGGAGCTGCCTATATCTTCTATCTTGCCATCCAGACGATCCGCAGAAAGCCTGTGTCCGAAACTTCTAAGGAGCAGAAAGTGCCTACCTATACATATGGATTTCTGCTGCAGTTTATCAATGTAAAGGTGATCCTTTACGGACTTTCTGCCATCAGCGGATATGTGCTTCCCTATGAAACCAGTGTTCCGATCCTGATTCTTTTTGCCTTTTATCTTACCTTTTTCGGAAATACCGGCAATCTGATCTGGGCGCTTGCCGGAAGCCTGTGCAGGAAATACTACAATAAATATTATCTGGTTTTTAATATTGTCATCGCCTTGCTGCTGCTGCGGTGCGCGTACAAACTCATCTGGTAAAAGAGCTGTCAGGACAGCAAAAAAGCTGCTGCCTGACAGCTTTTTGCCGTCCTGCAGCAGCTTTTCCCTAACTGTTTTATACCATGGTCACTCACCTCATGCTGCGTCTCTGGTCTACATTCGCTAAATGTCCAGGCATATACTCTCACTAAATTTACACTGCACCTTTGGCTTGCATGCAGCATCTTTACAGACAGATTCCTATCTGTTATGCTGTGATGATTTCCGTCAGCGCCCCCAGAAGCTCTCTGTCCAGTTCCATTGCCTGAAGGGTGGATAAAAGCACAGTCTTATCTTCTTGATCCTTGATCGTCTGATATAAAGCTTCCTTCAGCGGGAACGGAATCTCTGCCTGATTGAGGAAATCAAAGCACTCTTCTGTTACATGATTTTCCACCTGTACCGCCTGCTCCAGAACCACCTGGATCCTGGTATCAGAGGGCAGAGTTTCCACCTGGCAGGTCAGTGTATTGGTTTTTTCATCATAGCTGCACTGTGTCAGGCAGGAAGCACCGTCAGCCTCCGCACGGACGCTGCTGTCACAGACTCCATGGAATTTTACTGTATAGGTGCGTTTTTCAGGAAGATACTCCAGACAGCCTTCCGGCTTCTCGATGACCAAACGGCTGCTTTCTCCCCAGGATACCTGCATCCTGGTCTTTACACACTTTCCATCTTTGTAATCTTCTGTGTTATTATCGTCCTCGTACAGCACGAATTCTCCGTCTGCACCTGCATATACCTGAATGGTCAGCTGTCCCGGATTGGCGCCGGCTTCCCGGATCTCCTCTGTCATGGGGATCACAGCGCCTGCTTTTGCCAGCACCGGTATGGACTGAATATCCCGGTACATCATCATGATCCGGTTTCCTTTGTATTTTCGTCCTGTGAAAATATCATAATAAGTACCTTCCGGCAGCCATACCTTTACCTTTGCCACGTTAAGACGGTCAATCCGCTTCGACGTCACCGGTACGACCAGCAGCTGGCTTCCGAACTCATACTCATTGGGAACCTGATATGCCTCTTCCCTCTCCGGGTTATGGTAATACATAGGCAGTACCAGCGGGATATCCTCCTGATAAGTCCTGTAATTCATAGTATATAAATACGGGATCAGCTTATGGCGCAGCCTTAAGAATTCTTCCATCACCAGGCGGATCTCTGTCTTGTATCTCCAGGGTTCTTTTCCATTAAACTCCCCGCAGCTGGAATGCAGGCGCATGATCGGTGTAAATACGCCATACTGCAGCCATCTTCCTGCCATTTCATCATCCTTGATCCCCTGCATATGTCCGCCGATGTCATGGCTCCACATGGCGTATCCGATGTTGGATGCGGTGGAGGTGAAATAGGGCTGGAAATTCAAAGATTCCCAAGTGATCAGGGTATCCCCGGAAAAGCCGATGGGATACCTGTGGCTGCCTGGTCCTGCATACCTGGAAAATGTCATGGGACGCTTCCCGTCTCTTGCATTGTCCAGATAATGATAGTGGTTCAGCACCCAGAGGGGATCCAGTCCTTCTACTTTTGTCACGCCTCCCTGCTGCCAGTCGATCCACCAGAAATCCACGCCTTTCTCCTCCATGGGATGGAAGATATAATCAAAGCTTGCCTCCATATACTTGGAATCTGCCGCGTCAAAGTTTACCGGCTCTTCATTCTTGTAATCCACGCCCATGGTCTTTGCCATGTCTTCATACACCTCTTCATACGCCCGCACACCGTCAGCCGGATGGATGTTCAGCGTCACATGCATGTTTCTGTCATGAAGCCACTTCAAAAAGCGGTCCGGATCCGGGAAGAATTCCCGGTTCCAGGTATAGCCGGTCCATCCGCTTCCATATTTGGGATCGATATCTACCAGATGCCAGTCCATATCAATGACTGCTACCGAGAACGGAAGATTTTCCTTTTCAAACCGTTCCATTAATTCCATGTAAGATTCTTCCGTATATTTGTAATACCTGCTCCACCAGTTTCCAAGGGCATATCTGGGAACCATAGGCAGCTTTCCGCACAAGTAGTAAAAATCCTTCAGGGCTTCCAGATAATCATGACCGTATCCCCAGAAATACAGATCCTCTCCTTTGCTCTTTCTGGGCTCGATCCAGCCGTCCTCTGTCAGCACCAGGGATTTGCTGTCGTCCAGAAGAGAGAAGCCCACTCTTCCCATGATCCCTTTTTCCAGCGGGATGGCTCCGTCTGCCTCATCCAGCGTTCTGGCTGTGCCTCCCAGATTCTGAAAGTCCTGTCCATAATGCCAGATACTGCCGTGATTGATATATTGTCCCAGTACCTGCACGGACAATCCATTGGGTGAAAACTTTTGTTTGTCATAGACTAAATGGATTCTGGATGTGAAGATCTCCAGGCTATCCGGCGTCTCTTTGCAGCGGAATTCTGTTTTGGGGAAATCCCGGTTCCAGACACTCTGGGTCGCCCGGTCCTCAAAGCATCCGTCCTCGCTGTACTCCAGACGGATCAGTCCTTGCGTCAGCATGGTGATCCTGTATTTTTCCCCCTGGATCACATTTTCTGCCAGTGCTTTTGGGCGCACTTTTACCTGCCATTCCTGTCTCATGAAATCCTCTCCTTTGTGTTAAAATATTCGGTAAATTCATTATACTCGGGGCGGATTTTCTGTGTCAACGGGGCAGGAAATTTTTTGCCGAAAGAAGCCGCAAAAAGAGCGGTCCCCCCTCACAAGGAACCGCCCTTTCCGGCTTCTTTCTTCTTATCTTATCTTTTCTTTCACTTCAAAGAATCCACCAATTCCTGTGCATCCTCATATCCCGCGCTTTCCAGCTCCTGCACGTACCATTCTTCTACTCCGTCCACTGCTTCTTTAAAGGATTCCAGATCCATATCCGCAGCTTCTGTGATCGTCACGCCATTCTGGCTGGTCCACCGTTCTTTGATCTCCGTGTCACCCGCACGGTTGATCTGTCTTTCGTACTGAACTGCTTTCTGTCCGATCTCGTCGACCGCTTCCTGCTGTTCCGGTGTCAGGCTGTCATAGATCTCCTGATTGATGCAGAAGAACAGGCAGTCATAGATGGCATCCCACATAGAGCAGTATTTCTGCACTTCCTGTACACTGGCAGAGTCAATGGCTGGCAGCGGGTTTTCCTGTCCGTCCACAGTCCCCTGCTGCAGCGCTGTATAGGTTTCTGACCAGTTCAGATTGGTGGCGTCTGCGCCCCAGCGCCGGTAGCACTCCGTCAGCAGGTTGGAGCCTGCCACACGGATCTTCATATTCTTCATGTCCTCCACTGTTTTCACTTCTTTTGTGGAATTGGTAAGCTCACGGAAACCGTTTTCCGCGATTCCCATGCAGTGGAGTCCGTATTCTTCCAGGATCTGAGAGAATTTCTCTCCTGCTGTTCCATCCAGTTTTTCATCCGCATCCTCCACAGAGTCAAAGAGGAACGGAAGAGAAACTGCGTTAAACCGGGGATCAAAAGCAGAGTAGATCAGGTTGGAATGCATGGAGATCTGTACCGGATCTCCTTCCATCAGCGCCTGGATCCCTTCAGACTGATTTCCGTTAGTCAGCTGGTCTGCCGCATAGACATTGACCGTGACTTTGCCTCCGGTAGCTTCTTCCATCATTTCTCCGAACTTTCTTCCTGCCTGTGCCCAGGTACTGGTATCTGTAGTAGAGCAGGTGAAATTCCAGGTCTGTTCTTCCCAGCCAAGGTCACTGTAATCTTCTACTGCATAAGGATCTTCTGCTGTGAACGCAGCGATCAGATCCTCTACCTCCTGCTGGTCATAACCTTCTTTTACCAGCTCCTGTGTATACCAGGAAGGAATATCTGCGACTGCTTCCTTAAAGGAATCAAGATCCAGGTCTTCCGCCGGTGTGATCAGCACGCCGTTGTCATTGGTCCACCTTTCCTTGATCTCCTCATCTCCTGCACGGTTGATATAGCGCTCATAGTCTACCGCTTTCTTACCTGCCTCGTCTACGACCGCCTGCTGTTCTGGTGTCAGGCTGTCATAAAGCTCCTGATTGATGCAGAAGAACAGACAGTCATACACAGCGTCCCACATGGAGCAGTAGCTCTGTACTTCCTGCACGCTGGCAGAATCAATGGCTGGCAGCGGATTTTCCTGTCCGTCCACCGTTCCCTGCTGCAGGGCTGTATAGGTTTCTGACCAGTTCAGATTGGTGGCGTCTGCGCCCCAGCGCCGGTAGCATTCCGTCAGCAGATTGGAACCTGCCACACGGATCTTCAGGTTTTTCATATCTTCCACAGATGTGATCTCTCTTGTGGAATTGGTAATCTCACGGAAACCATTTTCCGCGATTCCCATGCAGTGGAGTCCGTATTCTTCCAGGATCTCCTCCATCTTCTGTCCCGCTTCGCCGTCCAGTTTGGCATCCGCGTCCTCCACAGAATCAAAAATAAATGGCATAGATACCACATTAAATCTTGGATCAAAAGCAGAGTAGATCAGGTTGGAATGCATGGAGATCTGTACCGGATCCCCTTCCATCAGCGCCTGGATCCCTTCGGACTGGTTTCCGTTGGTCAGCTGATCAGATGCGTAGACTTCTACATGGATCTTGCCTCCGGTAGCTTCTTCCATCAGCTTGCCGAACTGTTCTCCTGCCTGTGCCCAGGTACTGGTATCTGTAGTGGAGCAGGCAAAGTTCCAGGTCTGCTCTTCCCAGCCAAGGTCACTGTAGTCACCGATCTCATTAAACTCTTCCAGCTCTTCTTCCGCTGCTAAGTCTTCCTCCAGCACAGCTGCATCCACACTTCCGGTGTAGGAATCTCCTGCGAAAAGCTCCGGCAGGAAAGTAGAGATCTTCGGTATATAAGTAATCATCAGCAAAACTGCCACACAGGCGATGATCATCGGTACCACTGCCCTGGAAATCTGAGCAAGGGTTACCTCCAGACCTTTCTTGATCTTGATGCTGATCGCCACAAACAGGTTGACGCCTACCGGCGGTGTTACCTGACCGATGGCAAGGTTGACGGTTGCCATGACGCCGAATGCCACCAGGTCGTATCCCAGGGCTTTGCATACCGGGATCATAATGGGGATAAAGATGTACATGGCTGAGTTTGCGTCTATAAAACATCCTGCGATCAGGAAGATGATATTAACGATCAAAAGGAAAATAAACTGGTTGTGCGCCACGGTTGCCAGCAGATTGGATGCTGCTGTGGAAATACCGAATTTGGTACACACAAAGGAAAACAGCGACGCACAGGCAACGATCAGCATGATGCCGCCGGTGGTCTTTGCAGAATCCACGAAAATGTCCGCAAGGTCTTTGATCTTAACTTCTCTGTAGATCACCATACCCACAAACAGACCATATACCACAGAAACTGCCGCCGCCTCTGTAGGAGTAAAGATACCTCCGTAAATACCGCCCAGGATAATGACCGGCATTAAAAATCCCCAGAAGGCGTCTCCGAAAGAACGGAGCCTTTCTCCCCAGCTGGCTTTCTTTGTGGTGGGCTGGATCCCCTTTTTGCGGACTTCGATCATAACCACGATGACCAGCGCGATACCCATCAAAATTCCGGGAATGATACCGCCGGCAAACATATCCGCAATGGAAACTCCTGTAATAGAAGCATACACAACGAAAGCAATGCTGGGCGGTATGACAATGGCGATAGAACTGGACGTTGCCATCAGCGCCGTGGAAAAGGGCGCCGAGAAACCTCCTTCCTCAACCATGGCAGGGATCAGAACTGCTCCCAAAGCTGCCACAGTGGCAGGACCGGAACCAGAAATAGCTCCGAAGAAGCAGGCAACGATAACACACACGATGGCAATGCCGCCTCTGCGGTGTCCCACACAGGAATTTACAAAATTGATCAGTCTTTTGGAAATCCCTGCTTTTGCCATAATATTACCCGACAATACAAAGAACGGGATTGCCAGCAGCAGGAATTTGCTGATGCCGGAATACATATTCGTTGCCACGATCGTCAGGGACGTACCGGAATAAAGAATCGCACATGCAGAGGACAGACCAAGGCAAATGGCAATCGGTACATTTAAGATCAGGAATACAAAAAAGGTCAGAAATAAAACTGCGCTTACCATTTACTCTTCTCCCTCCTTTTTCTTCACATATTTAAAATCTGTACACACATCAATGCAGTATTCCACAAAGTGGAGAAGCATACAGCCTGCCCCGATGGGCACAAAGGACCAGAAGATCCATTCCGGCCAGTTTAATACAAAGGTTCTCTTTCCGTTTGCCATCTGTGTCAGGACCTTATCCATGCCGTATACAAACAGGATGACAGTAAAGCACACACACAGGACTGTAATGATCACCATGATGGGCTTCTGCCATTTCTTAGGCATCCGGTCTGTGACCAGAGGCAGACTGACCAGCTCCCCTTCTCTGCAGGCAAGGGCTGCCGCCATGAGCGTGATCAGTACAAATACCGCTACCACCAGTTCCTCTGTAAAGGACCAGGAGCGGTGAATGACTTTTCTGGACAATACGTTGCCTACCGTGAGAACCAGGATCAGCACAGTTGACAGTACCAGGACCCATCGTTCTACAAAGGCAAGGAAATCCATGATTTTTTTGTAGACTTTCATTCTCTTCCTCCTCTTTTTCCTTCGGTGTTTTCTCCCAGATCGTATCCGCCGACAATTCTGTCTTTGGAATTTTGGGCAGTGGGAAATCCCAAAAGGGTGAGCAAATAAAAATCCCTCACAGTGCAGAATGCCTGTGAGGGACGAAAAAAATCCGCGATACCACCCTTTTTCCCTGAAAAGTTGCCTTTTCAGAACACTTACAGCATACCCCTTGATATGCCTTTCCTGTAACGTGGAACCTACGTCAGCGCTTACTGTCCCAAAGCTTCTTTGGAGGTTGGGCGCTGCTTCTCTGAGATGATTTTCAAAAAGTCCGGGATGCTGCCTTTCACCAGCCGGCAGTTCTCTGGAAGCCCGGAAATTCCTACTTGTTCTCTTCACCGAATTTTGATAGTAAATTTATTAAAGTTTAACGCTTTTTTTAAGTAAAGTCAACGCTGCATAGGGCATTCAAGTATACTGATTTGTTATAAGAGCCATAACCTTTCCTTTCTTTCCTTTTTGTTCTTTTTTCAGTACAATTTATTGTTGACAATTACAGGAGCACCGCATATAATAGATGTAAATTTAGCACAACATGACATAATTGAAAGCATATTTTTCCAGCTTCCAGTTATTATGACCAAATGCAGTGACGAGGAGGAGTACACGATCAGTCAATCTTCAGAGAGAAGGCGGCTGGTGAAAGCCTTTGAAACGCGATCATGGAAGTAGCCTCTGAGCAGCGTGCCCAACCATAACGGGGTTTCCCTTATGTATTAAGTTCCGCCGTCATTTCCACGTTACAGGAAAACAATATAGGAATTTTTTCTGTATTGGCTGAGTGCAGAGAGTCTTTCTCTGAAATTAGGTGGTAACACGGATTTATTCGCCCTAAGCTTTTTTGCTTGGGGCATTTTTTTATCCGCCTCTTCAGGAAACGGCTGTTGAAAAAGAGACAGGAGGTATATGATATGAAACAGATTTCAGGAAACAAGCTGCTGGTAAAAGCCTTAAAGGAAGAGGGCGTAGAAGTTCTCTTCGGATATCCGGGAGCCTGTACCATTGATATCAGCGATGAGCTTTACAAACAAAGCGGCATTGACATTGTCCTTCCCCGCCACGAGCAGGCTCTGGTACATGAGGCAGACGCCTATGCCAGGACCACAGGGAAAGTGGGTGTCTGCCTGGTAACCAGCGGTCCCGGCGCCAGCAATCTGGTAACAGGACTGGCAACTGCCAACTACGACAGTGTTCCCCTGGTATGCTTCACCGGGCAGGTAGCGAGATACCTGATCGGAAACGACGCTTTCCAGGAAGTCGATATCGTGGGAATCACCAGAAGCATCACCAAATACGGCGTTACGGTAAGAAGGCGTGAGGATCTGGGACGTATTATCAAAGAAGCATTCTACATTGCCCGCACAGGCAGACCCGGCCCGGTGCTCATTGACCTTCCCAAAGACGTTATGTGCGAGATGGGCAGTGCCGAATACCCAAAAAGCGTTAATATCCGCGGTTATAAACCCAACACCAGCGTTCACATCGGGCAGCTGAAGAAAGCTCTGAAAATGCTCCAGAAAGCCAAAAGACCTCTGTTTCTGGCTGGAGGCGGCGTCAATATCTCCCGTGCCAATGAGCTCTTCACCCAGGTGGTGGATAAGACACAGGTACCGGTTGTCACAACCGTTATGGGAAGGGGCGCCATTTCCACCAAACATCCCTTATACATAGGAAATGTGGGAATGCACGGCGCTTACGCGGCGAATATGGCAGTCAGCAGCTGCGATCTGCTGTTTTCCATCGGCACCCGCTTTAATGACCGTGTCACAGGAAAGCTCCATGCATTTGCTCCCCACGCGCAGATTGTCCACATTGATATTGATACCGCTTCCATCTCAAGGAATATCCAGGTGGATATCCCCATCGTAGCGGATGCCAAAGAAGCCATCAGCAAGATGGCAGAATACGCAGAAGAGCTGAATACTAAAAAATGGATTGCCGAAATCGAAAAATGGCAGGCAGAACATCCGCTGACCATGAAGCAGAGAAAACTGATGAGCCCTCTGGATATTATCCAGGAGATCAACAATCAGTTCGATGAAGCCATCCTGGTTACTGACGTAGGGCAGCACCAGATGCTGGTTTCCCAGTATGCGGACATTACCGAGAAGAAACAGCTGATCATGTCCGGCGGTCTGGGCACCATGGGTTACGGACTTCCCGGCTCCATCGGCGCCAAGATCGGAAATCCCGACACACCGGTCATCTCCATCTCCGGAGACGGCGGTATCCAGATGAACATCCAGGAAATGGCAACCGCGGTACTGGAAGAGCTTCCGGTCATTACCTGCATCTTCAATAACGAATATCTGGGTATGGTCCGCCAGTGGCAGAAGCTGTTCTACGGCAAACGCTACAGCATGACCAACCTGAAAGCAGGCGCGCTCTCCCGCCGCACAAACGGGGAAGAGTATCCGCCGGAATATGTACCGGATTTTGTAAAGCTTGCGGAAAGCTATGGCGCAAAGGGAATCCGCGTAACAAAGAAAGAAGAAATCGCCGCTGCCTTTGAGGAAGCGAAGAAGAACACCAAGGCGCCCACCATCATTGAGTTTATCATTGACCCTGAGGAAATGGTCTACCCCATGATCCAGCCGGGCGGAACTCTGGAAGATATGATTATGGATTGTTAGGAGGTTTTTGGATATGGATAAAGGAATGAAAAAAAGATGGATTTCTCTGTATGTGGAAAATCAGGTGGGTGTACTTTCCAAAATCTCCGGTCTGTTTTCCGGAAAATCCTATAATCTGGACAGTCTGACGGTAGGAACCACCGAAGATCCCACGGTTTCCCGCATGACCATTGCCACAGTCAGCGATGACGAAACCTTTGAGCAAATCAAAAAACAGTTAAACCGTATGATCGAGGTAATCAAAGTCATTGACTTTACCGACATTTTCGTGCGTATGAAAGAAATCCTCTATATTAAAGTAAAGAACTGCTCCGCCGCTGACAAAGTAGAACTGTTTCAGATTGCGGAAACCTTCAAAGCAAGGGTCATCGACTACGGCAAAGACAGTCTGCTGCTGGAATTTGTCCAGACAGCCACCAAAAACGACGCTGTTATCAAACTGATCAAGGAAGAGTTTAAAAACATCGAAGTTGTCCGGGGCGGCAGTGTAGGAATCGAATCCATCAGTATGATGGAGAGATAACCGCAGCTCCTCTCTGGCAAAAAGAAAATGTCCGGGGCTCGGATCTAAAAATCCGGAGCCTGGGACATTTTCTTTTTATAGATATCTTTCTTTCCTTTCTACAGTCCGTGTTTTCCCAAAGCCTCAAACATCCATCGTTTATAAGCCTCCACCCCGGGCTGGTCAAAAGGATTTACCCCCAGGATCTCAGCCGACAGATAGCAGGAAAACAGGAAGAAATAAAACAACTGTCCAAAATGATACTCATCCAGCCGGTCAATCTCCAGGATCAGGCAGGGAAGCTTTTCCCTGTGCGCCTTTACCGTGGCATGAAAGGACGCCTTATTCATTTCCCAGAAATCTTTTCCATTGAGATAATCAAAGAAATCTTCCCCGTATCCGCTTTCCGCTTTCAGGGAACTGTTCTGCTCCCGCACATCCAGAAAGGTTTCAAAGAGCAGCGGTGTGCCCTCCTGGATAAACTGTCCTACTGCATGAAGTTCCTCGCAGTATTGCGCAGATACCGGAAGCAATCCTTTGTTTTCCTTTCCCTCCGACTCGGCAAACAGCTGGATCCACCATTTAAAAAACCATTGAAACTGAGGTTCAAAGCTGGTCAGCAGCTCCACCCGGTATCCCTTTTGATAATAAAGATTTCTCAGACATGCATACTCATAGGCGGGATTTTTCTCCGCAGGCTCAGCAAACAGCTGCTTCTCCATATCCTCAGCCCCTTTGACCAGGCGGCGGATATCAATGCCCGCAGCCGCCATAGGCAAAAGTCCCACGCTGGTCATGGCAGAAAAACGTCCTCCTACGTCCTCTGGAAACTCCAAAAAAGTATACCCCATGGTCTTGCAGAGCCTCTCCAGGGAGCTTCCTTTGGTGCCGGTGGCAATGATCCGCTCAGCCGCCTGGCTGCCGTACCGCTCATGCAGTATTTTTCTCAGCACCCGGAAAGAAGCGCCGGGCTCTAAAGTCTCAAAATTTTTGGCAATGCAGTTGATGTATACAGACTTTCCTTCTATCTCGCGCAGCACCTGATTCAGACTGTGCGGTGAGAGGGTATTGCCTGCGTACAGGATTTTCACCCTGCCGTCGGTATCCAGACCTTCTATGACAGACCTTGCCGCATTATTAGAGCCGCCGACTCCTATGACCACAAAAACTTCCCCGTCTTTTCTGATCTTATCTGCCAGTGCCTGTATCCTTTCCAGGCTGTTTTCGCCAGCGCACTGCGCTGTATGAAGCCAGCCGAGAGATTCCTTGTATTGCTCTTCCCCCTGGCGGATGTTATGGAGGATTGTCTGATATTTGTTTTTGCTGTCAGCCAGCTGCTGGGCAAGGTTCTGGTCTTTGTCTTCGATTCTCAGATTGAGCATATGCATTCTCCTTTCCTAAAAGGCAAAACCGCCAGCCGCAGGATCTGCGGCTGGCGGCAGGTACTCATTTATCCCATGCAGGGATGGCAGTGTCCGTAAGCATCCATACAGTCGTCCTGGGGATTCTTCATGCATAGATGGACTGCAGACTTTTTAAAGGTCATAGGAAGCGCAAGGATATTGGGATTTTCTCCTACGAACTTCTTCTTAGCGTCTTCGAGAGCTTCTTCAAAGGTGGCTCTTGTCTTTAAGCCCATGCCTCTTGCATAGCCCGGTTCCTGGGCGCCTACGATATAGATGGCGCTGGTATTCATTTCTGCAATGTGACCGCAGGAAATCATACTGAATCCGTGGAAAGGATGGAAGGCATTGGTGAATCTGTATTTTCTGATGTACTCTTCATTGGTAGCAAAGTATTCGCCATAACGGTTCATATCCGGCAGTGTGTTCATATAATCATGCTGGAACAGATCATACATTTCTCTTAAATAAGGCCACAGCTCATCATGGAAGAAACCATTGCACAAAGAGGAACAGATGATCACACAGTTATCGCTCATAACTCTCTTATAACGGAGTACCTGGGCGCTGAGCGCCTGCATCATCATGATAGGATTGGTACCCATACCGTCTCCGTAATGGAATTTCTGCGGCATACCGAATACCAGCACATCGTACTTTTTCTCTGCCCAATGTACATAAGTCCTCTTATCTGCCACTTCCCAGCTCTTGGGCATCATTTCCTTCGCATAACCAGAGAAGATCGCGATCTGTCTGGAGTTGGTATCCAGCACTGCGTCACAGCAGAAGAATGGATGTCCCATTTTTTCTTCCATATGCATGGAGATTTCATCGAATTTGGTTCTCATAAGGCTGCCGCCGTTTACCGGAGTAAAGTCTTTTCTGTGCATAACAGCCGGTACATGGTGACTGGAAATGCTCTTCCAGTTGGTGATTCCGGTAGCGCTGTGCTTATATCCTCCGGAATAGCCCCCGTAAGGATTTCCCTGCACATGACCGATCAGGATAGGGATATCACTCTCAAACACATACTTATTCATGCAAACCGGGTCGCCCCTTTTTGTGGTGCCCAGATCTACCATATGCTCATGGTCTTCGCTGTCATGGCTGATGATCTGACCTGTATGCCAGAATTCAGAAAAAAGCTCCTCGCCGAAAATTGCCTTGGCATCGGATTCCTTGCTTCTTGGATGCAGACCGTTGGAAATAATAAATAAAATGTCCTGTTTTTCCACGCCTGTCGCATACAGCTCCTCCAGGATATATTTGATGCTCAGTTTCCTGTGGCTGGTAGCCTGTTCTCCTCCTTTTACCCTGTCAGGCACTACGAAGGTTACTTTGCTGCCTTTATGCGCAAGCTCTGTAAGGGTCGGCATTCCGATGGGATGCGCCAGGCTTTCCAGATAAGCGTCCTTTAACTGATCTTCCGGAATGTAATCCGGATCCTTCACAGTCTCTCCCGGTATGAAAACATCTGTACTGTCAGGAAGATTTGCTTCCATTGTTCCATGTCCGTATTCAAATTCTAATTTCATGCTTTTGCCTCCATTCTTAAATCTGTTTTCTTTTTTCACAAAAGAAATGGGTTTCAGGTTCCTTTATTTTCCAAGATACAAGGAGATGATCTCCAGGTATTCTTCCGGATAAAATCCAATTTCCCCCTGGAATCTGGTAAGGGCGATGAGTCCGCCGTCGATTTCCGGTATTGATGCCAGCATGGCAGCGTTATCCTTTTTCAGGCCGCCTCCATAGACGATGTCCATACCGCCGGTCTTTTCTTTGACGAACTTAGCGATTTTTGTTATGTACTCTTTGTCTGCCGGAGTCTTGCCCGGTCCGATGGACCATACCGGTTCATAGGCAATGACCACCTGAGACGGATCTGCATCCTTTAAGCCGATCTCCAGCTGTTCTCCCAGGACTTCCTGCCAGCGGGGCTGCTCTTCACTTTTCTCGCCGATGCAGTAGAGAACTTTCATTCCTCTTTCCAGCGCGCATCTGACTTCTTCGTTTAAGATCTGGTTTACAATTCTGGTATCTGTCTCTCCGGTCATCTGGAGGATCCCGCCTATGTGGTTTCTCTCCTCGCAGTGCCCGATCAGGACTGTTTCACAGCCTGCCGCCTTCATGGCTGCCGCAGGGCGGTTGGTAGTAAACGCTCCAAAGTTTCCCCCTGGCTGCACATCCTGGCGGAATACTCCCTGGCACCCGATCTGTACAGGAGAATCCGCAGACCTGGCATTTAACGCTCCAAAAAGATGCAGTTCCGGGAAGAACATGGCAAATTCTGCCTCCTGACCATATTTTTTCAGTTCTTCCTGGGTATTATGAACAAGGAAGCCTCCCCAGTCCTGCATCCCTGCGATGCGGTTTACTCCGCCAAATTCTGCCGGCACGTCGAATCTCTTTAAATTCAGATATATATGTTTCATTTCTATTCAGCCACCTCTCTGCTTCTATTCTCTTCCTGGCTTTTCTGTATTAAAGGAAGCCATCTGCGGGAGCTCCTCCCCTATCAGCGGTCTGCACCACTGAATAAATTCCTGTGTCACGCCGTTGCCTTCTTCGTTGATAAATGCATCCGGCATCTTTTTCTCATACATCATGACTTCCTGGATATCTGCCAGGAAAGTCTCCATCTGATACGGATCGTCAGAGGTCCTGCGGAAAGCCACCATCTTTCCTGATTCTCCAGCCAGAGCAGCTCTGCAGGCTTCCCGTCCTGCCCTTATGGCTTCCTCCCGGTCTACCGGACTTTGCAGCCCTATGGATGCCCTGCCTAAAAGCCCGGGCTTTTCTCCCCGTGCCTTATACCCCAGCTTCTGTATGACCAGATTTGCCAGATGGGAGCTGACATCTCCGAAATAGGTCGCCCGGTCTGTCTTAAATACCGGCTTCACCACAGGCTTTCCTTCCTTATCTGTGAGACCTTCGCTAGCAACTACCACAATTCCGCTTTTCTTTTTCAGAAGTTTTTCCACATCTGCCAGGAATTTTTCTTCGTCAAAAGCCCTCTCCGGAAGGTAGATCAGATCCGGCGCATATCCCGCTTCTCCTGCCAGGGCGCTTGCCGCTGTGATCCATCCTGCGTTTCTGCCGGAAGCCTCCATGACCACTACATGGATCGGAAGGGATCTGACATCCGCACACAGCTCCTGGGTGCAGGCTGCTATATAGCGTGCCGCACTGCCGAAGCCCGGGCTGTGGTCTGTCACCGCAATATCGTTGTCTGTTGTTTTGGGGATGCCCATGACCCTTACATCCAGATTCCTTCTGACACAGGTCTCATGAAGTTTTCCACAGGTATCCATGGTCCCGTTCCCGCCGTTGAACAGGATGTATTTAATCTGCCTTTTCTCAGCAATATCCGCCAGTTTTTCATAATCCTCCTGCCAGATAGGATCTCTGGAGGTGCCGATGGCTGTTCCTGGTGTCTGCAGCAGAAGGTCCAGCTTCTCCTGCGGTATTTTTTCCAGTTCGATCAATTTTTCTTCTAAAAAACCACCTGTACCGTTGTCCGCGCCATAGATGTGCTGAAGCTTTCCTGATTCTTTCGCTTCCATCACTGCTCCGTACAGAGAAGCATTCAGCACCGCCGTAGGTCCGCCGCCATGTACAATCAATAAATTCTCTGCCATAATCCTGCTCCTATCTCTTTTCCCTAGCATTGCATCTGCCCCGGATGACAGCCTTTCTGCAAAAATGGGGCTGCCGCACTAAACAGAAACCTTTGCTGAAATTTGTTTAATGCAACAGCCCCATCAAAACCTTCAACATCCGGCTTTACTGCAGTCATGCTTCACAGGCTTGTTTTGTTTTTTCTTATTTTCCTGCCTCGGTCATAATGTCAAACAGTACATAATCTTCTGCCGGTACTTCTTCTGTGATCTTTCCTGCATCCATAAAGTTTTTCTGCTGGATTTCATAGTAGCCTTTAATTGTGCCGTCTTCTACCTCTTTTAAGAGTTCTTCAGAAGTGATCCATGCTCCGTCTGTGGTCTGTCCCATTGCAGTTTCCACATCTGTCTTAGTTACATCAGCTACATAGCCGGCAACTTCTTCATAGTTCGCTTCGTCTGCTCCGAAGTCCATTGCTTTGTATAATGCTTTTGTGAAGCGGACCAGCAGCTCCTGGTTCTCTTCTGCGTATTCCGGCATGCACACCCAGCTTGCCGGGTCTGCTGCGATATCGGAAAAGTCTGCGTTGCTGACAAAGATCTGTGCGTCGTCTCCCAGCTCATCCTGGATAACCTTGGTATTCGGTGACCACGGTGCGCAGGCATCAATGGAACCGGAGATCATAGCGCTTGGCATGTTGGTAACTTCCATATTATAAGGTTCAATGTCATCCATAGTCAGACCTACAGATTCCAGCGCTCTTACAAGAATGGTCTCAGAGGATGTTCCGGAAGCATATGCCACTTTCTTTCCCTTCAGATCTTCCAGAGAGTTTACACCATGGGATTTCAGCCCCATGACACAGTCAGCGTCTCCCAGCTGCTGGAAGCAGAAAATATCTACATTGCCCTGGATCGCCAGTGTATGCGCTCCCGGTCCGATATAAGCCACGTCCATAGAACCGGATTCCATAGCCGCGATTTCCGTAGGACCATCGTCAAATTTTGTCAGTTCTACTTCAATACCCTGTTCTTCAAAGTAACCTTTCTTATCTGCTGTGGCTACTACCCACAGAGATGCATAGTTAGGCATATATGCCACATTCACTTTGTCCAGTTCCTGTGATTCTTCAGAGGAAGCTTCGCCGCCTTCTGTCTCTGTGCTTGTCTTTGCCGCGCCGTCTCCTCCGCAGCCTGCCAGAAGTGTCATAGCTGTAGCAGCTGCCATAAGTAATGTCATTACTCTTTTTTTCATGTGTTGATCCTCCTTGCTTTTCCCGCTTATTTTCTAACCTGGAGATATTCCTGATATACCTGTGACCAAATATGATTTTTCAGTTCAATGAAACGATCGCTCATCTTTGTCTCCTGATCTCTCGGATAAGGAATATCAATATCTACAACTTCTTTGATCCTTGCCGGTCTGGCGCTCATGATCACGACTCTGGTAGCCAGCACGATCGCCTCTTCAATGTCATGTGTTACGAAGAAACAGGTCTTGTTCTCTTCCTGCCATGCCTTTAAAAGTTCTGACTGAAGCTGTGTCCTTGTCTGGGCATCCAGCGCGCCGAAAGGCTCGTCCATAAGAAGGACCTGAGGATTCATTGCGTAAGCTCTGGCAATGGCAACTCGCTGTTTCATACCGCCGGAAAGTTCCTTGGGATAAGAATCCGCGAATTTTTCCAGATCTACCATCTTCAGGTATTTCATTGCCACTTCATGACATTCTTCCTTTGACATTCCCTTCAGCTTTAATCCGAATTCTACGTTCTTCTTTACGGTCAGCCAGGGAAACAAAGCATACTGCTGGAACACTACGCCTCTGTCTGTTCCTGTTCCTCTAATAGGTTTTCCGTCCACCAGGATCTGCCCGCTGGTAGGCTCAAGCAGTCCTGCGATAATATTCAGCAATGTGGATTTTCCGCATCCGGACGGACCGATCACACAGATAAATTCATTTTCACGGATATCAAAATTTACTCCGCTGAGGGCAGTCACTTCACCTTTTCTGGTTTGATATTTTTTCTCGATGCCCTGGATACTTACCTTTATATTTCCCTCTTTTCCTGCCATCCTGTTAACTTCCTTTCAAAGAATTTAAGAACCTTTTCCGCTACCATTCCGATAATACCGATGATGATTATGTAGAGCAGCATCGGTGTCGTCTCATAAGAGTTTGCCAGTGACTTGATCCTCATTCCCAGACCTGCAATAGCGCCGGTGGACTCTGCCGCGATCAATGTTGTCAGCGCTGTAGAAATTCCGAGGCGTACTGCTGTGATGATAAATGGTGTGGTTGCCGGGAAAATAACTTTAATGAACAAGTTCACATCGTTCGCTCCCAAAACTCTCGCAGCTTTGATCAGTGTTTCATCCACATTGACAACACCCTGGAAGATAGTTACTGTCATGATCAAAAAGGTTGCCAGACAGATAACGATGATCTGCGGTGCCCGTCCAACGCCTACACCGATAACTACTAACGGTACGTATGCCAGAGGCGGGATGTTCCTGATAAACTGGATCCACGGCTCCAGAATAAACCGCACCGGCCGGTACCATGCCATTAAGAACGCTACCGGAACTGAAATCACAAATGCCAGTATGAAGCCCCAGAACACAGAAATCAAACTGCTTGCGATATCTTCCAGTAAGATCCCTCTCTCGACCATCAGTCCTATGGACTCCAAAACCTTGATGGCATTTGGAAAACATCTGGCTGTCTGCGGTGTCACAGACAGCAGTGTCCACACCAGAATTGCCACAACAAATGATATTAACAGCCATACACCTTTGGGTATTTTGCCTATAATATCAGCGCCGCTCTTGTTTTTCTTCCCCATTTTAAACCTCCTGTTTTCTCTCTCTTTGTTTCAGCACTTTGCACTAAAACATTTGAGTTTTGTTTTTTGATATTGTCATTATCCCTTATTATTATACTTTTTTCAACCTCATTTTAAGCAAACGTTTGGGTCTTTTTGTATATTTTTTCACAATGTTTGCGTTATTTTTTATGCAACAGTTTTCCTAAGAGCTTTCCCTTGCTCTCTTGGTCATTTTGCATTTCTTTTTGCTCTTTTGCCCCTGTTTCCCGGCATGTCTCCCAGAGGGCGGACAGCCGGAAAAGGTGCAAAAAGAGCAGAGAATGAAGACCTGATGTCTCTTGTTGTCCTGCTTCTCTGCTCTCTCTGAGGTAATTCTTATGTTTTATTTTGCTTTTCTGTATCTTTCTGCCATTTCTTCCAGAGATACCTGCTCTACCAGCGGTGCCTTTCCATAGGAGCCGAATTCAACGATCAGGGTTCCGATGGCTTCTTTCACTCCTTTTTCGATCACCTGCACCAGCTGGGCAGTATCTTCATCCGGTATGTTGCCGTACATAACGGTATCCATGATAGGCGGAAGGAAGGCTCTTGGATCGAACTGCTCCTTTTTCTCCTCCAGCAGCTGATAGACGCCTCCGATGGAAGCACTTGTCCTCTTCTGGGGATTCTGATGGAAGTATTCCTTCATGTTCCTTGTCACAGCCAGACGGATATCGGTATCTACATTGATCTTGCCGATTCCGCAGGGGATCGCCGCTTTCAGTTCCTCGATGGAGATCCCGTGAGCATTCTCGATCTTTCCGCCTAAAGCATTGATCTCATCCACGATGTATCTGGGTACGGTAGAAGATCCGTGGGATACCAGAACACCGAAGATCTTCTCATGCATCATGCACTCTTTGATGGCAATGGCAATTTCTTTTCTCAGCTTTACATCTTTTCCTTTGGAAGCTCCGTGCATGGTCCCATAGGAGATCGCCAGCGCGTCGCAGCCTGTTTTCTTAAAGAATTCCACTGCTTTTAAAGGATTGGTATAGGTGGAAGTTTCAGAGAATACATGATCCTCCACTCCAGCCAGCACGCCCAGCTCGCCTTCTACCGAAACGCCTCTTTCATGGGCATATTTGACAACTTCTCTTGTAAGCTCCACGTTTTCCTCAAAAGGAAGGGAGGAGCCGTCGATCATAACAGAGGTATAGCCGCCTTCGATCGCTGCTTTGCAGGAATCAAAGTTTTTGCCGTGGTCCAGATGGAGCACAACCGGTATCGGTGAATTTTCGGCAAATTTTTTCACTGCAGCCGCAATGTTCTTTGCTCCCACTTTTTTATCTTCCAGTGTCGCATTCTGAAAATCCGTGCGGCCTCCCATAAATCCGTTGGCGAGATCCGCGCCCTGCAGGATCGCTGCGGAACGAAACATTTCATGGACCTCAATAGCTGCCTTTGCCTGAGCCACCGCGTTTACGTTAAAGGCTCCCTGGGCAAAATGATACTTATCTACAGTTTCCAATAATGGTCTTAATGGTATTAACGGCATATTACTCCTCCTTACTTTTCAATCTTGATTCCTTTTACAAAGGTATCGGTTACATTGTACTGCTGGTCCAGGATCACTGCGTCAGCGTCTTTCCCCGGCTCCAGGCTTCCGATCCGTCCGTCTTCTCCCAGGATTTTTGCAGGATTGATGGTAAGCAGCGGAAGCACATCCTCCAGACCTTCCCCGGTAAACTTTATCAGATTTTTCAAAGCCTGTCCCGTGGTAAGGGTACTGCCTGCCCGGACTCCTGTTTCTTTTAATTTTGCATCCTGGTTTTCTACGATCACGTCATTGACGCCCAGCTTGTATTCTCCATCCGGAAGTCCTGCCGCCATAATGGAATCGGTAACTGCTGCCACTCTCTCTTTTCCCTTGACCTTTAACAGCATTCTGACGGTGCCCGGATGCAGATGCCTGCCGTCGCAGATTGCCTCACAGTAAAGGTCTGACTCCAGCACTGCGCCCATCATGCCCGGACGGTGCTGATGGAACAGCCCCATGGCGTTAAAGGTATGCGTACACGCTTTGGCTCCCTGCCGGATGCAGCTCCACGCAGTCTCGTAATCCGCGCCGGAATGCCCTATGGCAACCGTGATGCCCATTTCCCTGATCTGAGGGATTGCCTCGGGTATGCCTTTTACTTCCGGGGAAACCGTTATGTAGCGGATAGCTCCTTCTGCTTCTTCCTGGTATCTTCCCAGCAGGTCCAGATCCGCTTCTTTGAGCAGATACTCCGGCATTGCGCCTTTATACTCCTTGGACAGGAAGGGACCTTCCAGATGAATGCCAAGCAAATTTGCGCAATTTTTGCCTTCTTTTTTGTGTGCCGCTGCTTCTCTGATACAAGCCTTTGTCTGCTCCTCTGTATCCGTCAGTATGGAACACAGCCATGTGGTGGTTCCCTGCTGCGCGAAGAAATTTCCGATCTTCTGAAAATCTTCTCTGGAGGCGGCATTCACATCCACGCCGCAGCCGCCGTGGGTGTGCAGATCAATAAATCCGGGAACCACGTATTTTCCGCAGGCATCATAGACCTCACCGTCCCTGATCCCTTCCTCCGGATCATAAAGACCGGAGATCTTCCCGTTCTCTATGCACAGATCCTTTCTTTCCATCCGCCTTTTTTCCAGTCTGTAAACATAGCCTCCCGTAATCCAGGTTTTCACTTTTATCCCTCCAGTCCGGCTACAAATTCTGTGATCTTCAGGTTAATATCCGGATGCTCCTGAAGCAGAGAAACCGGGAAATCAGAGGTTGCTTCTCCATATGCAGCCCGTCTGACTACTGCCCTGTGCCAGTTTCTGAAACATCCCAGCCTGATCTTTGCCGCATGTGAGATCTCATACATGCCGATAGTCACGCAATAGCGGGGCATGTCCTCCAGCGCTCCGTTAAAATCCCCGATTGCATTGGCTGTCCTTGTCTCCTTGGTAATCTCAAGTACTCTTGTTTTCTGATTGAGGAATTCCTCTTTGGTAAGGCTTGGATCCGCTTCGTTAAATGCCACGTGTCCGTTGATGCCGATCCCTCCGAAGCAGATATCTACACCGCCAAGCTCTTCGATCAGTTTAGGGATACGGTCCAGGTTTTTCGGATCCGGAAATATCCTCTGCTCCTCAGGCATGAGAAGCTCTTCCTTAATTTTTCCGTAAACGTTTCTCTGCATAAATCCGCGGAAACTTAAGGGATGATCGGCAGGTACCCAGTTTTTCTCATCATCCAGATACTCATCCATATTGATGAACCATACATTCTTTAAGGAAATCTCCTCTTTGTTTACCAGTTCCACGAAATAGGGGTACTGCCCTACAGGACCTACCGGGCAGATAAAAACTGTCCGTCTGTCCCGGCGGTTGTTTTCCTTGATCTCCTGCACCATTTCCTGTGCCATTGACTGGAATACGGCGGCATTGTCCTCCATGACAACTACCGGAAGCTTTGGTCCGTTGTTCAAAAGTTCCTCCTTGCTGTAGCCATAATACATATGCCTCATTGCTCTTTCCATCCTTTCTATTGTTGCTGGTTCGCCATTTGCTACTCAAATTATACGACAACCCAATTAGTATTTTCAACAAACTTTCGTCATTTTTTCCTTTATTTTGTGTTCTTTTTATGCAAACGTTATCCCAATTCCCCTTGCCTGTTTTCGTCATTTCCGTTATAATATAGATAACAATGAATCATTATACTGTGAGGTTTGAATATGACTTTAAAAGAAATCGCCAAAGAAGCCAATGTTTCCATTTCGACTGTTTCCCGGGTCATTAATCAAAAAAACACTAAAGCTGCAAGCCCTCAGGTTCAGGAACGGATATGGGAAATCGTCAGAAAAAGCGGCTATACGCCCAACAGTTCGGCAAGGGCACTGAAGCTTGGTCCCAGCGCCCCTTCCCCGGAAACAGAATCTAAGACCATTGCCTGCATTTATGCCAGAGGAGATGTGGCAGTTTCCGATCTGTTCTTCTCCCATATTGCAAAGTCCATTGAGCAGGAAGCCTTTAAAAGCAACTTTTTTATGAAACATTCCTTTACCGCGCTGGACATTGCCAATCCTGAGATCGCAGCCAAAATCGCAGCCGTCAAAGTGGACGGCGCCGTTATCCTGGGCAGGTACGACAAACAGATGCTGCGTTTTTTCACGGAGCATTACAAACACATTGTCTATGCCGGCTTAAATCCCATGGGAAACAAATACGACCAGGTAGTCTGTGAAGGAAGAGACATTACCTTCAGCGCCATAGACTACCTTCATGAGCTTGGACATACCAAAATCGGATACATCGGGGAGCAGAACAATGAAGTGCGCTATACCGCCTTCAAAGAAGCCCTGGAGAAATCCGGGCTGCCTTTCCTGCAGAAAAACACTGCCAATGTAAAATTGTCCCACGAGGGAGGCTATCAGGGCGCCTACCATCTCATGAATGCAAAGTCCGATATCACTGCCATTTTCTGCGCCAATGACAATACTGCCATCGGCGCCATCAAAGCGCTCCGAGAGCGGGGCTACCGGATTCCTGAGGATATTTCCATCATCGGCGTGGATGATATTGAAACTGCCCAGTACCTTTCTCCTATGCTGACAACCGTACATATTCCCACGGACGATATGGGCCGCACAGCGGCAAAAGTGCTCATCGACCGAATCAACGGAGGGCATAAGCTTCCTATGAAAATCGTACTTCCTTTCCACATTGCCAAGCGGGACACCTGCGCCAAACCGTCCAGGCACCGGAAATCCTTTACAGATCACGACACCTCCGTCTGATCTCAAATGCAAAAACAGCCTTACAGGAACCTGCTTTTCTGCAGATTCTGTAAGGCTGTAGTGCTTTCAATGCCTGTAAAACTTCCCCGCCCGGCTTTCTCTCCCCTTTTTACCCGCGGGGCAGGTCTGCGGCACTCATTTTACTTTTGAAAATAATTTCCTCTCTGCCCCTTTCACAGACATCAGGCAGACTGCGGTGAACACTGCCAGTATGGCTGCCGCGCTCCAAAGATTCACCTGGATCAGATCCTCCTGCATGACATTTCCCAGTGCATGGACAGAGAAAAAGGACGTCAGGCTCATCAGCAGGAAAGGACAATAGTAGGCAAAGCTGATCTCCTTTCGCACGGAGCGGCACAGGACTTCTCTGGAAATCCCCAGTTTCTCCAGCACCTGATACCGTTCCCGGTCTTCATACACATCATTTCCCACCTTCATAAAAATGATACTTGCGCACGCCAGCATCAGTGTGGCAAACATAAACAGGCACAGGGAATACATCACCCGTATCCAGCTGTCGTCGTCCTGCTGGGTCTGGCTGTAATTCACTCCCACAAATGCGCCGTCCTCCCCAGTGTGCGCAAGGGAATCCAGATACCCTCTGGAAGCATCTATATTTTCCGGGTCTGTGATCCTATAATTATAGAGGTAATACGCCATGGCTCCGGGCGCTTCTTTGAACCGGTCATAGGTTTTGTCACTGACCACATAAAAGGTCGCCTGATTCTGCATACTTCCCAGGTAGGGCGTCTTATCCTCTGCCAGAACCTGATAGGTCTCTCCATTTACCTGCACTTCTTTCTCCCTGTCATAACCTGCCAGGCTCAGAAGGATCTCATGGGAAAGCTTGATCATCTGATCTTCCTGCAATTCCTCATAGGGAAACTCCATCCCCGTTTTTTCCGCTGCTTCTTTTACCTGGGAGTAAGGTACTGCTCCGTAGACCCACTGGTCATAAGAGGTATCCAGAAATTCCGGCGGAAAGATCATCCAGGAAACCGCATTCCAGTATTCTACCTGATTTTCCTTCTGAATGCCCCGGGCAATCTCCTCTGGATCCATCTCCTGGCTGCTGAGCACCTGACAGGTATAAACCTCTCCGAAATACTGGATCTTCTCATACCTCTGCTTCATGGCAATGGATATTGCCATCACCGTTACCGCGCAGCTCATCAGCACCGTGACCATCGCATAAGTCCTGTAATTTTTCCTGATGCGGAACGCCAGGCTGTTGACCCACAGATTCCGTTCCCTTTTATATAGATAATTTTTATTCCTGGTAAGAACTCTGAGAATGGCAGGAATCAACCCTGAGTAAAGAAGATATACGCCGATGATGACCAGAACCACTGCCATCAGCGCGTGATTCAGAGCATCCACATCCTCAGTCAGCCAGGAAAACAAATACCCTGCTCCCAGGATCCCGATTCCCAGAATCACCCTGAGGGCCGTGATGATTTTCTTCTCCGGCTTAATCTCCTTTTGTCTGGCGCCGGAAAGGAGGTTCAGCACGCTGCTCATCCTCAGCGTATAGTAACCTTTTACCGTCATCAGCCCATAGATGATTGCAAACGCTGCCGCCGGAACGATTACGGGCTTCCAGGAAAAGGAAAACTTAATATCCACACTGATCTGTGAAAGCTTCAAAAGCAGCATCTGAAAAAACTTAGAAAAAGCAACCCCGCAAAAAAGCCCCGCTGCCAGAGAAAAACAGCCTACCAAAATGGATTCCAGGGCATACATCCTGCCAATCCTGCCGTTGTCCAGTCCCATGAAAATGTAAATGCCAATTTCTTTTTTCCTCTGATTTAAAAAGACGTTGGTGGCATACCAGATAAAGAAAAACAGAAAGACCATAAACACCACCGTGGCAGCCTGCATGATGGTGTCAATCGCCTCTTTTCTTAACTCCACCAGCACATTCATGGCATCGGAATAGATCATATTCTGAAAGTTAAAGAGCACACACACCGATACGGTCAGGGACAGGATCAGCATTCCGAACTCCCGGACACTCCGTTTAAAATTAGAAACCGCAAGGCGAAAAAGGCTCATTCCTGTTCACCTCCCATGGATGCCAGCATCTGCATGATCTCATCATAGAACTCTTTCCTGTCTCCCCGGTGGTTCAGCCTGCACTGGATCTGCCCGTCCTTTAAGAAATAGACCTGTCTGGCATAGCTGGCAGTATACACATCATGGGTCACCATCAGGATGGTGGCGCTGCCCTCCTCGTTTGCCGCCTTCAGACAGCACAGCAGATCTCTGCTGGCACGGGAGTCCAGGGCTCCGGTAGGCTCATCCGCAAAGAGGATCCTGGGCTCTGTGATCAGCGCTCTGGCGCTGGCAGCCCGCTGCTTCTGTCCGCCGGAGAGCTGGTAGGGATATTTCTGCAGATGAGATTCCAGCCCGAAGACCAGCGCCTTTTCCTGTACTTTTTTCAGCGTCTTTGCCGGAGAAACGCCATTTAAGGACAGGGGCAGGGCAATGTTGTCCTGCAGGGTCATATTGTCCAGAAGATTGTAATCCTGAAAAATAAAGCCGATCTTGTCTCTTCGGATCTGAGAGAGCTTTTTATTCTTCATTTTGAGCACATGCTCTCCCTCCAGCAGGATCTCTCCCTGATCCGGTTTATCCAGCGTGGACAGCAGATTCAGCAGAGTGGTTTTTCCGGAACCGCTGGGGCCCATGACGGCAATAAAATCTCCCTGGTAGATATCCATACTGATATCCCGGAGAACCATGGTCTTGTAGCCCTTTCTTCCGTAGCTTTTGGAAAGGTTTCTGATTTCCAGTATTTTGTTCATAGGGTAAAGCCTCCTTTAAGCAGTTGTTCTTGTTTATTACAAGATCATTTTAGCGGTTCTTCGGGCAAAAATCCTTTCGTCTGTCTAACACTTTCCCCGGATTTCTAACATTTTCGCAAGGTTTCGTCTCCCTCGCTTTCTGTTCCCTTCCCTTCTCCCGTCAGCAGCAGATGATCCGCCAGGTCCCTAAATCTCAGCTCAAACCTGCATCCCTTTCCCTCCTCTGAAAAAACATGCAGCTCCATATGCAAAAGCCCGGCGATCTTGCCGGCAAAATACAGCCCCATACCGGTAGAATGGTAATCGCCCTTCC
>NHCFC00100__coassemble_1541_pt1 | contig 25992 bp, 23 predicted proteins | sample NHCFC00100__metabat2_low_PE_019 | metagenome-assembled genome bin NHCFC00100
GAGCAGAAACGCCGCAGAAAATAAATCCTGCGGCGTCTCTGCCCTTCTCTGATCCTGAATAATTTTCTTTCTCCTTTTTCTCTTTTCCCGGTTCAACCGTTCAATGTCCGCAGTGTCCGCCACAATGGTCTCCATGTCCATGTCCGGAACAGTTTCCGTTATCCTCATGATGGTGGTGGCTGCAGACAGTATCCGGATCGTATTCCAGGCTTCCTGCAAGATAAGCTTCCACCTGGGCGTCCGCATTTCCGCATGCCCCCGGGAAGAGACGGATCCCTGCTTCTGCCAGGGCATTGCGCGCGCCTCCGCCGATACCGCCGCAGATTAAGATCTGAATTCCATGACCCTTCAAAAAGCCTGCCAGGGCTCCATGACCGCATCCATCCGCGCTGATCACTTCTGAAGAAAGGATCTTTCCATCCTCTGCGTCATAAACCTTAAAATATTCTGTGTGTCCAAAATGCTGAAAAACCTCTCCATTTTCATAAGTCACTGCAATCTTCATATGATTCCTTCCTTTCTGAACCTTGCCTTCTCCCTCTTCCTTCAGCACATAGCTTCCGCCGCTGATCCGCAGGACAGAAGCTTCCACTAAAAAACGTGCCAGTTTTTTCCGTGCTTCTGTGTACATTGCCTGTACCGTTGCCCGTCCGACCTTCATCTGCTCCGCACAGGCTTCCTGAGTCAGTCCCTGGTAATCAATCAGACGCAGTGTCTCATATTCTTCCACATGCAATAGAATTTCATGGAATTTCTCTCCTCCAGAAGCGGGAACAAATTTCTGACAGACCGGAAGCTTTCCGACACATTTGGGTTTATTTGGTCTTGGCATAGATTCTCCTTTCTGCTTCTCTTTGGGACAGCTGCAAATACAAACTGCCGCCGCTTATTATTGACATATGTTTATTATATCTTATTATTGGCATATGTCAATACTATTTTAAAATTCTTCTATTTCTGTACTCATTCCCTTGAAACCAATCTATGTTTTCACTTTTCTTCTTCTATAAATCCCTAATCCCTATCACTCTGCAGTATTTTCATCTCATCATAGCAGTCCTATCTTTTCTCAATATTCTTATTTCATTGCAATGTTCTCATCTTTCTCCGCCTTCCTGCCTCTTCACACTGTTCTTATCCCATCACGATACCCTCACCTATGATTCGCCATTCTCAGAATTTCCAATACATCCTCCTGGTGCAGCACCTTAAACTTTGCCACAGTAAAACTGTCATTCCCCGTACACCGTTTTGCCATATCCAGCAGTTCTTCCTCCGTTCTCACGCCAATCTCCAGCTCTCCGATGCATACCGGCATATCCAGACTTTTAAAATAAGCTGCGGTTGCCCGGATTCCCTGCTCGGCAGCTTCTATGGGATCTGTGCAGTTGATCCCCCAGACCTTCTGCGCATACCGGGCAAACCGCTCTGGTTCCTCCCTGTAGACATAGAGCGCCCATGCCTCCCACACGGCAGACAGACTGGCTCCATGTGCCACATCGTATTTGGCGCTCAGCTCATGGCCGATTTTATGAGGGGCAAAATCCTTCTCTGCACCCAGACCGGTCAGCCCGTTGTGAGAAAGACTGCCGCACCACATCAGCTCACTGGCAGCTGCATAATCCCCTGGATTCTCATATACTTTTGTGCCATTGCGGATCACTGTCCGCAGCAGCGCTTCCGCAATCTCATCTGTCATCTCATTTCCCTTGGTATGGGTAAAATACCGATCCAAGGTGTGCATCATAATGTCAACGATCCCGCAGGCGACCTGGTATTTTGGCAGTGTAAGCGTAAGCCGGGGATCCATAACAGCGAATTTCACCCGGTTAAAAGGTGTAGACAGCCCCTGCTTTCTTCCGGTCGTTTCATTTGTCAGCACTGCAGAGTCGCTCATTTCACTGCCGGCTGCTGAAATCGTAAGGACCACGCCTACCGGAAGGCTTTTTTCCAGCGGTTCTTTTCCCGTCCAGATATCCCACATGTTTGTATCCGGATTGGCTGTACCGTGAGCAATGGCTTTTGCTGTGTCAATAGCGCTTCCGCCTCCCAGTGCCAGAAGAAAATCTGCGCCGAATTCCAACGCCTTTTTCACCCCTTTTTCCGCAAAGGAGAGCCTTGGATTGGGCTTTACCCCGCCGTATTCTGTCCAGGCGATCTGCTCCTTGTCCAGGGCTTCCTCTACCTGCTGCAAAAGCCCGCTCCTTTTTACACTTCCTCCCCCATAGACCAGCAGGACCCGGCTTCCGCCCCATTTCTTTACTTCTTCCCCTGTTCTGCTTTCTGTTCCTTCTCCAAAGATCACCTCTGTAGGCGCATAATAAGTAAAATTCTGCATACTTGCCTCCTGTTCCTGTCTGCTGCCGGTACACGCATTTCTGCCAGCGCAGATCTGCTACTTTTTATTATCTGATTTTTCCTGTTTTTATTATAAGAGATTTTCTGAGAATTTTCTATTATTTCACTGTAAATCCCCTGTACGAAATGCTAAAATAAAAAAGGACAGCACCTGTATACCAGGCTGTCTCTTAAGTATTCTGACTTATCTTTCACAAACAACAGTAGGAGGTATTGATCTTATGGAGTATCGTCAATTTGAAAAACTTGGGGTTTCCCCTTCCCTTCTGGGATTCGGCTGTATGCGTTTTCCTCAGAATGCGGACGGAAGTATCTGTGAACCAGAAGCGGAGAAAATGCTGGATACAGCCATCCAGGCAGGCGTCAGCTACATTGACACTGCTTATCCTTATCACAATGGCGACAGTGAGCCTTTTGTAGGGCGTGTGCTGAAGAAATACGACCGCAGCCGTCTTTTCCTTGCAACCAAGCTTCCCGTCTGGAACGTAAAAACTCTGGACGATGCCAAACGCCTGTTCCAGGAACAGTTGGACCGTCTCCAGACCGACTATGTAGATTTTTATCTTCTCCACTGCCTGGATAAGGAAAAATGGCAGCTGGTGCTGGATCTCGGTCTGATCCCTTATTTTGAAGAAATGAAAAAAGAAGGAAAGATCCGTTTCTTCGGCTTTTCCTTCCACGATGACTTTGAAGTATTTAAAACTATTTTAACCTATAGAAACTGGGATTTCTGCCAGATCCAGTACAATTATGTGGACACGGACATCCAGGCAGGCGACCGGGGCTATGAGCTGGCAGAAGAATTAGGCGTCCCCCTGGTGATCATGGAACCGGTCAAAGGCGGTTCTCTGGCTGCCCTTCCCGAAGAAGTAACCGATCCTTTCCGCAGTTACAAGCCGGATGCCAGCATCTCCTCCTGGGCTCTGCGCTGGGTAGCCAGCAAGCCCAATGTCAAAGTGGTATTAAGCGGCATGTCCGACATGGAACAGGTAAACGACAATCTTCAGACCTTTGGCAGTTTCCAGCCTCTTTCCTTAAGAGAAAAAGAACTGGTGGCTGATGTTGCCGCTGCCATTAAGAAACGGACCAAAAACGGCTGCACAGGCTGCGCTTACTGTATGCCCTGTCCTTTCGGAGTCAATATTCCCCAGAACTTCAGGATCTGGAATGATCTCTCCATGTATGGGAACGTAAACCGCACCCGGCAGGCATATTTCAAAGAGCTGGAAGAATCTGCCAGAGCAGACCAGTGCCAGAAATGCGGCAAATGCGAAGAAGTCTGTCCCCAGTCCCTCTCTATCCGTGAGAATCTGGAGGCTGCGGCGAAAGAAATGGAAGCACTTAAATAATGTTTTCAAATAAAACGTCCCGCTAAAAAAATTGCAAACGTCTACATAAAAGAACAGCAAAAAACACCGGCAGCGGTATTTTCTGCTGTTCTTTTTTCCGGGAAATCAGGAGGCGCCCATGCCGGAGATCCCCCAGCAGATAAGACTTCCGGGTATGGTTTTTCCTGATATCTGTTATTTCCGCTCCGGCTTCACTGCCACTGTGATCAGGATCCCTGCGCAGATCAGAATCCCGCCTGTGAGAAACTGCGGCGTCAGTGCTTCCCCTAACAGGACAATGCCCAAAAGCGCGGACACCAGCGGCTGCAGCGGGTACCACATGGAACAGGTACTGGCGTTTAGGATCTTAATGCTCTTATTCCAGAAAGTATGGGCAATGGCTGTGCCCGCGATTCCCAGATACAGACAGGAGGCGATGGCTGCAGGGGTAATGCTGCAGGGCTTTATGGTAAGTTCGATTCCAGCTGCAGGGACTGAGCAGAGAAACGCCAGGACCATGCCATAGAGAGATATCTGCACGGGATCATACTCTGCAGATATCCTGCGGATAAAGACCGATGCCAGGGACCAGAACGTCACAGATCCCAGGGATGCCAGTACGCCTGCCGGGGAAATATTCCCGCTGCCCACACCCAGGATAATGTACACGCCTGCCACAGAAAGCGCGATACTGAGCACATTTCTCTTTCCGATCTTCTCTTTCAGGATCAGCGCCGCCAGAATGGAAATGGTAATGGGATTCATGGCATTGATCAGAGATGCCAAAGAGGCATCCAGGAGGCTGGTTCCCAGAAGCTGGCAGCCGATGGACACAAAATACCCCAGTACGCCGATGACCAGAAAATATTTCCAGTGTCCCTTTTTCACTGGTTTCAGGCAGCCGGTCGCCCTGCTGATGATAAAGAGGCGCAGGACACCGATACGATATAGCGGCACAGAAGTACCGTAAGGGGCGGCATGACTGCCAGCGCGTACTTGCTGACTACATACTGGCTGCCCCAGATAAAGAAGGTGATGAACAAAAACAAATAGCCCTTTTTTCTTTCCATAAATTCTGCTCCCTTATCAGACAATTCTGCCGGCAGATACTCTATCCGGCAGCAGGAAAGGCACTGCCCTGCGGCAATGCCTCCTGTATTGTCTGACCCTTTTTCTTTTTGATCTCTCTTATTTTGTTTCCAGATCAAATCCGAAATAACGTACTGCGTTATTGTAGGAAATTCCCTTTACGATCTTTTCCAGATTCTTCATATCCTTAGGATATTCTCCGTTTTCTACCCAGCCGCCGATCAGCTCGCACATGATTCTTCTGAAGTATTCATGTCTTGGATAAGACAGGAAGCTTCTGGAGTCTGTCAGCATGCCGATGAAGTTGCCCAGAAGACCCAGGTTTGCCAGTGATGTCATCTGCTTCATCATGCCGGTCTTATTGTCATTGAACCACCATGCGGAACCCTGCTGGATCTTGCCGATGGCATCGCTGTTCTGGAAGCAGCCGATGATGGTGCCGATGATCTCGTCGTCTGCCGGATTTAAGCTGTAAATAATGGTCTTTGGCAGATTGCCGGACTCACTGATGGCATTTAAGAAATCAGCCAGCTGGTCAGCCGGTGTATAATTGCTGATGCAGTCGTATCCGGTATCCGGTCCCAGCTTTGCATACATGGGCTTGTTGTTGTCTCTCTTGCATCCGTAGTGAAGCTGCATAACCCAGCCAAGGCGGGCGTATTCCGGTGCGATAAAGAGCATGAACGCAGTCTTGAATTTTGCGGCAGCTTCTTTGGAAATTGCTTTTCCTGCAAGACGGTCTGCGAAGATGCCTTCAATCTCTTCCTCAGAAGCCGGCACATACATCACATAGTCAAGACCGTGGTCGGATACCGAGCAGCCCATGGAATCAAAGAATTCCATACGGTTTTTGATAGCAGCCTTTAAGTCTGCGAAGGTTTTGATCTCCACGCCGGATACGGCGGCAAGCTTTCCGATATAATCCAGGTATTCCGGTTTTTCCAGGTTCATTGCCTTATCCGGTCTCCATGCAGGCAGTACCTGAACGTCAAAGCTGTCGTCTTCCTGAATGATTTTATGCCATTTCAGATCATCGATGGGATCATCCGTGGTGCAGATCAGGGTTACGTTGGACTGTTTGATCAGGTTTCTTACGCTCATGGAATCCTCCTGCAGCTTGGCGTTGCACAGATTCCATACTTCCTCTGCTGTCTCGCTGTTTAACACACCGTTGTAGCCGAAGAAACGCTGTAATTCCAGATGGCTCCAGTGGAACAGGGGATTTCCAATGGCTTTTTCCAGAGTTTCTGCCCATTTCTGGAATTTCTCTCTGTCCGGAGCGTCGCCTGTGATGTAGTATTCGTCTACACCGTTAGAACGCATCTGGCGCCATTTGTAATGGTCGCCGCCCAGCCAAACCTGGGTGATATTTTCAAATTTTCTGTCCTCTGCGATCTCCTGAGGATTGATGTGGCAGTGGTAATCCAATACCGGTACCTGCGCAGCAAACTCGTGATACAGTTCCTGGGCAGTTTCTGTGCTGAGCAAAAAATCTTTGTCCATAAATGCTTTCATAATAACAGCCTCCTATCATAAATAATGAGGGACGAAAGCGCCTTGGGCTTTCTGTTCCCAGTGTATCCGACGCGCCCCGGAAAAACAATTCTTCCGGGGCACATAACCTCTCATAGAAGGGATTTATACGTATCCCATAAGTCCAGGCAGCCACAGACTGAGGATCGGCACATAGGTCACGATCATCAATACAATGAAAATCGCCAGGAAATACCACAGCAGCTGTCTGAATACCGTTTCTATCTTAACCTTTCCTACCTTAACACCAACGAACAGGGTGGTTCCTACCGGAGGTGTGATGGTTCCGATACACAGGTTGAAGATCATCATGATACCGAAATGGATGGTATTCATACCCAGAGCTGTACACACCGGAAGGAAGATCGGGGTGAAAATCAGGCAGGCAGGCGTCATATCCATAAAGGTACCTACGATCAGCAGGATAATGTTGATGATAAACAGAATCACATATTTGTTATTGCTGATAGATAATAAGCCATTGGAAACCAGTGTCGGGATATTGGTAAATGCCATAACCCAGGACATGATGCTGGATACACCGATCAGGAAGATGATGATACCCGTCATTTCCGCGCTGTCCATTAAAATCTGCGGGATCTCTTTTACCTTAATGGATTTATATCCGAATAAGGACAGCAGCAGACTGTATACTACCGCTACGACAGATCCTTCTGTTGCTGTAAAGATACCTGCGATGATACCGCCGATAACGATGATGATCAGCAGCAGGCAGGGGATCGCCTCTAAGAGCACTTTCACCTTTTCCTTGCCTGAAAACTTGCTGGTGCTTCTGTAGCCTCTTTTCTTCGCCATGAAGAAGATTACTACCATACAAGCCAGACCCCAGAGAATACCCGGAATATAGCCAGCCATGAACAGAGCCGCTACGGAAGTACCGCCGGATACTAAGGAGAAAGTAATCATAACGTTGCTTGGAGGGATCAGAAGTCCGGTAGGAGCCGTTGCGATATTGGCTGCTGCTGAGAAGTTCGGATCATATCCCTCGTCTTTTTCAATGGGTCCGATAATGGAACCCATAGCAGATGCTGCCGCTGTACCGGAACCGGAAATCGCGCCGAACAGCATGTTTGCTACAACATTGGTGTGTGCCAGAGCGCCCGGTACACGTCCTGTGAGAAGTTTCGCCAGGTTGATCAGGCGGACAGCGATACCGCCTTTATTCATGATGTTGCCGGCAAGGATAAAGAAGGGGATCGCCAGCAAGCTGAACACGGAGATACCGGAGAAGATTCTCTGTGCTCCTGTCAAAACCGCAACACTTGTATCCATAACAGGCAGGATCGCACAGATGGAAGAAATTCCCAGTGCTACTGCAATAGGCACGCCGGCGATCAGCATGATCACCAGAAGTACCAGAATGATTAAACCTGAAAGTAATGCTGTACTCATACTTTTTCTCCTTTCCTATTCTTCTGTCGGTCTGCGGTCAACGCCCATAACCAGGTCAATGATGTTCAGAACTGAATAAATCACAACCAGAACACCGGAAAGGGGTACTACAATATAAACAACACCCATCGGTATGCCCAGGGAAGCTGTTACCTGTGTCATGGAGAGCTGCATGATAGTGTAGCCGCCCCATACCATAACACTGGCGGAGAAGCCCATGATCATAAACTCAATGACGATCTCCAGGATCTTTTTGGGAGTTCCTGTCAGCTTATCTGCGAGAAATCCCATACGCATATGGTCTCTCTTGCCGAATACCAGAGCGGAGGACAGCAGCGCCATCCAGGTAAAGCTGTAAGTCAGAAGCTCTTCGGAAACGGTACTGGGGCTGTTGAAGAAGTAACGTACCACGATCTGATAAGTTCCTACGACTACCATCAGTGCGAAAACCAGCGCGCAGGCAGAACTTAATACAATATCAATCACTTTTCTGATTTTTTCTAATGCTTTCATTCTTATTCCGCCTCCTCATCTGCATATTTTGCATTGATCTCCTGGATGTGGTCATAGATATCCTGGATGTGAGAGTTGTCTGCCAGCATATCGTCCTGTACGCCGGCAACCTTGTCCTTAAATGCCTGTACATCCACGTCAATGAATTCTACACCCATATCTTCTTCTGCGATCTTCTTAGCTTCCTCTACCTGTCCGTCCCATTCTTCCAGTTCTACTTCGGTAGAGAGCCTTGCTGCTTCTTCAAATACTTCTCTTTCTTCATCACTTAATCCGTTTAAGAACTTCAGGTTTCCGATGAGCATATCCGGAACCATCTGATGCTTGTTGTAGGAGAAGTATTTGGCAACTTCGCCGTGTTTGTTGTTGGTCAGCGCCAGCTCGTTGTTCTCAGCGCCGTCGATAACGCCCTGCTGGATCGCGGTATAAACTTCACCAAAGCTCATCGGAGAAGCAGCCGCGCCGAAGGCTTCCATCATCTGAACACTTGCCGGGCTCTGCTGTACACGGATCTTCATTCCTTTTAAATCATCCGGTGTATTGATCGGAGTCTTGGCATAGAAGTTACGTGTACCTGCATTGTACCAGGTCAGGACACGGAAGCCTGCTTCGTCAGTAGACTCATAAATATTATTCATATATTCTGTATCATTCATTACTTCATGGTAAGCTTCCTCTGATGTGAATAAGTACGGCATACTGAAGATCTCATACACATCTGCAAAGGTCTCCAGATTGGCAGTACCTGCCACTACAAAGTCGATGGCACCGGTCTGTGTCAGCTCGATGGCTCTCTGAGCGGCGCCCAGAATCTCATTTGGGAAAATCTGGACTTCGTATTTGTCACCCAGGTTTTCTTCCACGTATTCCTTAAACTTTAACAGTCCGATGTGCTCCGGATGGGTCTCAGACTGTGCATGGGAAATACGGATGATCCTCTTTCCTCCTGTTACGGAAGAAGAACAGCCTGTCATTCCTGCCGCTACGGCAACGCAAAGGGCTGCTGCTAAAATTCTTTTTAAACCTTTCATCTTCCTTTTCCTTCCATTATTATAGATTTGTTGAGCGGCGTTTTACCAGCCTGCAGGGTACTACGATCTTATGCTTGACATGCTCGCCTTTTAGAAGGGTCATCATAGTATCCACAGCTGTTTTGCAAAGCACCTCTCCCCGGCTGTCTACCGAAGACAGCTCCGGCTCGCAGCAGACAGCAAGCTCTGAATTGTTATATCCTACGATATTGACCTCTTCCGGAACGGCGCAGCCCTTCTGTCTGACATACTTCAGCGCTCCCACAGCAAGACCGTCCTCCGTTGCCACAGCTGCATCAAATACAAGGTCTTCCTGTGCCATGAGATAATCTCTCACTTGCTGGATCTTATTCTTCACATAGATTTTCAGGGATTCGTCCACCTGCAGTCCGTTGTCTCTTAATGCATCTTCATAGCCGTGCATTTTCTCCAGGGCGCTGTAGGAATTGGAATCATATAAGAATAAGATCCGTTTCCTTCCCTGCTCTGCCAGCCTGCATACAACATCGTAAATGCCCTGATAGCTGTCAGCCAGGACACAGTAGATCCCGTCGCAGCGCACATAGCCGTTGATGAGAAACACCGGCACCTCTTTCGAAGCCTCCCTTATATAACGGGTGTCTGACTCTCCGCCGTCTCCCATGTACTGGGAACCGACCAGGATCAGCGCATCCACCCTTTTATTCAGGATCAGCTTCACAGCCTTCTTCTTCGCTTTCTCCTCATAGCCGCTGCAGTACAAAATACAGTCATATCCGTAACAGCGCAGTCTTTTCTCCAGATATGCCACGGCACTTGCCATATAAGCATCTGCCACATCCGGGCAAATAATGCCTACTGTCTGCATGGAATTCAGTCCCAGTCCTCTCGCAAAAACATTCGGCGTATAATTCTGTTCTTTCATAACCGCCCGTACCCGCGCCTTTGTCTTTTCGCTTACCTTGGGACTGTCATTCACAACTCTGGATACTGTAGCGATGGACACGCCGGCAAGCTTTGCAATATCATAAATATTCAATTCTCTCACTTCCTTTCTCTGCTGCATATGAATGTAAGCCCTTACACTCTGTGTTTATTATAACGAAATACTGCCTAAATTGCAAAACCTTTTTTCTCATAATATTTCACAATATTCACAAAACGATTTTATGCATTTTTAATATTTTTTGAAATTTATTCATTTTCTGGTTGACGGAACGGGCAAATGGGGGTACATTTAGTGTAAGCCCTTACATTTTATCACTTCCGCTGTTATTAGGAGGAAATCAAATGCAGAACTACATTAAAATCCATCCTGCCGACAAGGTCGCAGTGGCACTCACTCCTCTTGCCGCAGGTACTGTGGTTTCCATTGACCATAAGGAGATCACCTTATTAGAGGATATTCCTCAGGGACACAAATTTGCACTTGAAGATCTGACAGAAAAAGAACCGGTTATCAAATACGGTTATCCCATCGGTATTACAAAGGAGCCGGTAAAGACAGGCGCATGGATCCATGTACACAATATGAAGACCGCTCTGGGAGACCTTCTTACTTATACTTATGACAAACAGGAAACTGCCCTTCCCCCTACGGAGGAACGCTATTTCCAGGGATACAGAAGAGCGGACGGCAAAGCAGGCGTACGCAATGAGATCTGGATCATCCCCACCGTCGGCTGTGTCAACAACGTTGCCACTTCCATTGAAAAACAGGCGCAGGCGCTGAAAAAGGGAAGCATCGAAGCCATCGCCGCCTTCCCTCATCCCTACGGCTGTTCTCAGATGGGCGACGATCAGGAAAACACCCGCCAGATCCTGGCTGACCTGATCCAGCATCCCAATGCAGGCGGTGTCCTGGTACTGGGACTTGGCTGTGAAAACAGCAGCATTGAAGAAATTAAGAAGCATATGGGACCCTATGATGAAAACCGTGTGAAATTCCTGGTATGCCAGGAATCCGACGATGAGATCAGCGATGCGCTGAAACTCATCGAAGAACTGATCGACTATGCCGGTCAGCAGAAACGGGAACCCATCAGCTGCAGCGAGCTGATCATCGGCATGAAATGCGGCGGCTCTGACGGTCTGTCCGGCATTACTGCCAACCCCACAGTAGGCGCATTCTCCGACCTGCTGATCTCCAAAGGAGGCACTACCATTCTCACAGAGGTTCCCGAAATGTTCGGCGCAGAGACTCTGCTGATGAACCGCTGTGAAAACCAGGAGCTGTTTGAAAAAACCGTGGCACTGATCAATGATTTCAAAAATTATTTCACCAGCCACAATCAGACTATTTACGAAAACCCCTCACCGGGAAACAAAAAAGGCGGCATCTCCACTTTGGAAGATAAATCCATGGGCTGCACCCAGAAATCCGGCAGCGCTCCGGTCCGGGGCGTCCTGTCCTATGGCGAGCCTGTAAAGGAGAACGGTCTGAATCTTTTAAGCGCTCCTGGAAACGACCTGGTGGCTTCCACTGCCCTGGCTGCCTCCGGCGCCCACATTGTCCTGTTCACTACAGGAAGGGGAACTCCCTTTGCCTCCCCGGTTCCCACCGTGAAGATTTCCAGCAATTCCGCTCTTTATAATAAGAAGAACAACTGGATCGATTTCAACTGCGGAACCCTGGTGGAAGGAACAGACTTAAAAACATTGAGCAGCCGGCTTTTTGATTACGTGATCTCCGTCGCTTCCGGCGAAGAAGTAAAATCCGAGAAGGCAGGCTTCCATGATATGGCGATTTTCAAACAGGGTGTCACACTCTAAAGTATAAGAAGGAAAGGTAGAATCAGATTATGAAAAAATTATCTTATCAGACCCTGGAAGAACAGGGATACGACGGATACCTGTTAAAAGATGCTCCGGAACGTGTTCTGCAGTTCGGAGAGGGAAATTTCCTGCGGGCATTTGTAGACTATTTCATTGATATGATGAACGAGAAAGCAGGATTTAACAGCAAAGTCGTTCTGGTACAGCCCATTGCCAACCACACTGGCTTTAACCTGGCTGATGTGATCAACGAACAGGATGGTCTCTATACTTTATATCTGCGGGGATTTGAAAACGGGCAGAAGGTAAACGCAAAGAGGATCATTTCCTGTGTCAGCCGCTGCTTAAACGTGCACAGCGATTACGAAGCAGTTATGGCATGTGCGGAAAATCCGGAGCTGCGCTACATCACCTGCAACACGACAGAAGCAGGCATCGCCTATGATCCGGCATGCAGCTTCACTGATGTACCGCCTTCCAGCTACCCTGCAAAGCTGACTCAGTTCTTATACCGCCGCTTCCAGAAATTCGGAACCGAAGCTGGAAAGGGCTTTGTGATCCTTGCCTGTGAGCTGATCGACGACAATGGAAAAGAACTGGAAAAATGTGTATTAAAATATGCAGAACAGTGGGAACTGGGCGAAGACTTTATCAACTGGATCAAAACAGAGAACATCTTCTGCTCCACCCTGGTTGACCGTATCGTGACTGGCTTCCCAAGAGCAGAGGCTGCTGCCATCAACGAAGAAAACGGTTATGAAGACAACATCATCGACACCGGCGAAGTGTTCGGCTTCTGGGTGATCGAAGGACCGGAATCTCTGAAAAAAGAGCTTCCTTTTGCCGAAGCCGGTCTTCCTGTGCTGATCACAGACAACCACAAGCCTTATAAACAGAGAAAAGTCCGCATCTTAAACGGCGCCCATACCTCCATGGTCTTAGGCGCGTACCTGGCAGGACAGGATATCGTAAGAGACTGTATGCACGACGACACCATCTTAAACTTTATGAATAAGACCATTTACGATGAGATCATCCCCACTCTGTCTCTGTCTGAGGAGGACTGCAAGGATTTTGCCGCCGCTGTCACAGAACGCTTCAAAAACCCGTTCATTGACCATGCGCTGCTTTCTATCTCACTGAACTCCACCTCCAAGTGGAAAGCACGTGTGATGCCGTCTCTGGAAGGCTACGTGAACAAATTTAAGAAGCTGCCCAAATGCATCACTGCTTCTTTTGCCTTCTACATTGCTTTCTACCGGGGAACAGAGCTTACGGACAAAGGACTTGCCGCAAAGCGTCCGAACGGTGACAGCTATACTATTTCCGATGACCGTGCCGTACTGGAATTCTACTATGCGCACAAAGATGACAGCGCGAAAGATCTGGTACATGCCGTATGCACCAACACAGACTTCTGGGGCAAAGATCTGACCGAAATCCCAGGCTTTGAAGAGGAAGTCACCAGAATCCTGGAGAATATTGAAGCCAAAGGTACTTACGAAGAGATGAAAGAGTGCCTGAACTAATGTCACAGGCAGCACATCCGGGTAATCTTTGTGCTGCCTGAACAAAAACAAGGGCGTAAGAGAGAACAAAAACGGTTTTCTCTTACGCCCTTGTTTATTGAAATTATTTTCTTTGCTTTCCTGCTGCCTTTTTACCACTCTACCAGTGCGGCGCCCCAGGTAAGCCCTGCGCCGAAGCCGGAAAGGAGAAGCTTGTCTCCTTTTTGCAGCCTTCCGTCCCGGTTCATTTCATCTAAAAGGATGGGAATGCTGGCAGCGGATGTGTTCCCGTAGAGATTAACGTTCATGGGGAATCTGTCCTCTTCCACCTTTAAGCGTTTTGCCACGCTGCTGATGATCCTGCTGTTTGCCTGATGCAGGATATAGTAGCGGATCTCTTCTTTGGAAACACCGGTCTTTTCCAGCAGCTCTTCCACGCACTCCGGCACTTTCTTTACTGCGAATTTGAAGACTTCCTGCCCTTCCATTTTAATATAGTCAAGAGCCGGATCTCCAGAAACCAAAAGGTTATTCATCTCTCTGGTCCTGCAGGTGAGCACATCTGCCTTTTCTCCGTCTGAGTGCTGGACCATGCCGATAAATCCGGTATCAGCCGCTTCTAAGACAGCAGCCCCCGCCCCGTCTCCAAAGAGGACACAGGTGCTTCTGTCCTTCCAGTCCACCAGCTTGGAAATGGTCTCCACACCAATGATCAGGGCGTTTTCGTACATCCCTGCTGCCATGTATGCCTGTGCCGTGTTCATGGCATAGAGAAAGCCTGTACACGCCGCGCTCAGGTCAAATCCTGCTGCATGGTGGATTCCCAGCTCCTTTGCCACCAGGCAGGCAGTATTGGGGAAAAAGTAATCCGAAGAGCAGGTGGCAACGATCACCAGCTGGATTTCCTCCGGCGCCTTGCCTGACTGCTCCAGGGCTTTCCTGGCGGCCTCTGCCGCAAGCCCTGCCGTGGTCTCCTCCTTTGCGATTCTTCTCTGGCGGATCCCTGTGCGGGAGGAGATCCACTCATCGTTTGTCTCTACGATCCTGGAAAGATCATCATTTGTAATTATCTCAGCCGGAACTGCTCTTCCGGTCCCTATGATTCTGGCTGTCATTTTAAATACCTCTGTATTTTGTTTATATTCCAAATATTTTGTATATCAAAATATTCTATAGATAGTATACACATACTGACCTTCCTTGTCAATAAATAGCTGTAAAAAGCCAAAAGATAAGACTGACCTGCCTTATCTTTTGGCTTTCTGCGCTGAAGTTTCCGCTATTCCTGATTCTCTTCCTGATAAATCTTCTGTATCTCCTGAGACAGTTCCCGGTTCAGGTTGTCCAGGTCAATCCCCATGCCCGGCGCCATGTAAGACGGATTCTTCTGCCTGGTCTCCGGCTGGAAAGGAATCTCCTGTCCGGTATAAACCCGGGTCTTATCCAGATCTTCCCGGCTTTCCTGGTAACGGGTATCGTATACCCGGGTGCTGTCCAGATCTTCTTTATAACCTCTGCTCTCCTCTCCCCTGACTGTCCCATAGCCATAGCTGTCATAAGGATTTCCCTGGCTGTAGCGGGCGTTATTCTCTCTTTCATAGGTTCCATATGTCTCCCGCTCCGCTTCCCGGTCAGAATAAATCCTCTGGGGCTCTCTGCGGTCATACCGGGGCGCCGGCTCCTCTTCCCGGCTGAAAGAAGAAGGACGTTTCACATACCGGCTGTTTTTCTCCTGGTTCTTTACCTTATGGACATGGGTAACTTTGGATTTATGGACCACTTTCTTCTTTTTCTTTCTGGAGAACAGGTTCAGAAGCCCTGCTTCCACGTCCTCGCCCTTAAAGAAGGGAGCAGCCTGTACCACAGCGCCGATCAGTCCCAGCACCAGAGTCAGGATCAGTTCCCCTGCCCGGGTGTCGATCTTGGTCATGAAAAATACCATATGGATGGTCCCATATGCCCCGCAGAACGCGGTAATGGCAACCACCACCTGTTTCTCATATCCCAGCGCCAGCGTCCCTGCAAAGACCCATGCCGCCAGAGCGATCAGGCACTGCTCCAGGGACGGCTCGCTGAGCAGGAAAAGGATACAGGCATATACCAATCCTCCGCACATCACGAAAACACCGAATTTATAGAGAACCCAGGCAAGCGCCCCGAAAAGCAGAGCGCACACTGCCCCGCCTAAGATGGCAAGCGTCTTATCGTGAAGCACCAGATACACCGCAGCCGTGCCGCCTCCCCCTCCGAATCCGATGCCCAGGATACAGCTCCACACCTTTCTCAGGCGATACCCCAGGAAACAGTTCAGCGCGGAAAAGACTGCGATTGCCATAGCTGCAACGACCAGATACTGCCATGGAATCTCTTCCCGAAATCCTTTGATTATTCCCAGAATCTGTTCAGCATTCATATTCATAACTCCCTTACTTCCCTTTCAAATAAACATGCTTAATATACTTCAGTGTTTCTTTCTCCCCTCTTTCTGCCAGCATCCGCAGCAGAAGTTCCAGATCCTCATTGGTCTTTTCATGGACAAACCATAATTTGTCCTTGCTTTTTAAAAAATACTCCAGCGGAGCGCTGTCCGTATAAGTAGCCGGATGATAATTCCTGGATGCGCTGATCCGGTCCATCACCATTTCTGCTATGTATTTTCTGGGCATGGGCACTCCCTGGATAATAGTATCGCAGTCAATGCCATAATCCACCCAGTGCTCAAAATGGTGCTTGTTCCTGCCGTAATGGTGGATCCAGGAGGTGGACAGCCCGGTAGCTTCCCGCTCCGCGTTGTTGGGGCTGCGGTCTCCCTGATAATATTTACATCCTACGGAAAACTCTGTCCAGGAATACTTGGACAGGTCGTGGAGCAGCCCCTGTTTGTATAATCCTATTTTGAAGCAATAGCTCATTACTAAAAGCTTGTGCCTTGTAATCGTCTTAAAATGTTGCCAGACCCGCATGCTTTCTCTTCCTGCTTTCCTGTCAATATGATAATGGTTCGGGGCGGTACCTCCACCACCTTTTCTTTTCTTGTCACCGGTTCCGAAAGGAATCCTCCCTCCTCTTCCCGGTCTGTCCGCATGATCTCTTTCCATACGATCTCTCCCGGCATTCCCGGAAGGGCGATCTCATGGGGATCCCAATGAAAATTACAGGCAGCGAACACAAACTCCCGTTCTTTGTTGCCGTAATCGCCGCAGTACATCATGCCCAGGCTCCTCAGGCTGCTGTCCCGGTTCAGGACCCATGCCTGGGATCCGTGATAGGACAAGTCCGGATATCCCAGCGCCCGGTAATCCATATTTCTCGGTTCCTCATCCATATGGAGGACGCCGTGCTCCCTGCGAAAAGCAATGGCTTTTTTCACAAATTCCAGCAGCTGGCTGTTGTTCTTCCTTCCGTTCCAGTCGATCCAGCCTGCTTCATTATCCTGGCACCACACATTGTTGTTGCCCTGCTGGCTGTTTCCCCATTCGTCTCCCTGAAAGATCAGCGGCGTGCCCTGTGCCAAAAACAGCATGGCAAAGGCATTTTTCAGCTGCTTCTGACGAAGTCTGCGGATCTTCTGCTTTCGGCTGGGTCCTTCTGTCCCGCAGTTCCAGGTACAGTTATATTCCAGCCCATCCTGGTTGTTCTCCCCATTGGCTTCATTGTGGCGCTGCTCATAGGATACCATATCCATCATGGAAAAGCCGTCCTGGTCTGCCAGATAGTTGATCACTCCGCTGCAGGCAGGATTCCTTTTGTTCCTCCAGAGAAATTCCTCTCCTGCATTTTCGTCTCCCTTTAGCATATGGCGCATGGAATAGAGGAACCCTTCGTTGTATTCCGCCACGGTCCTGTGGGGCACCTTCTTCTTTCCGAATATACCTTCCTCCACATCGTGGAAAAACAGCTTGCACCCTGCAAGGACCGGATCTTTGATGAACAGCTCTCTGCAGATGCCCTGTCCCATAAGGTGAAAACCGTCAATGTGATAGGCGCATTTCCAGTATTTTAAAATGTCCAGCATTTTGGTCAGAGAAGTCTGTCTGTCAAAGAAAAACTCCATCAGACACTCCATGCCGGCATTATGAAGGGCGTTTACCAGATCCCGGAATTCCCTTACCGGATTCCCGGCAGCGCTGAACGCCCCTTTGGGAGCGAAATAACAGGCATCTCCGGTATAACCCCAGCAGTTTACCCGCGCCTTTTCCTCCGGCTGCTTGTTCTCCGGATAACGATAGTCTTTGGCGCCTCTGGTCTGCGGCTTCATGATCTCACTGTATTCATAGGCAGGCATCAGCAGCACGCCTGTGACCCCCAATTCCTTCAGATAGGGGATCTTCTGCATGGCACCGGCAAAAGTACCTTTTTTCCTTACTTTGGAATTTTTATGCATGGTAAAGCTGCGCACCTGCAGCTTATAATAGATGGAGTCATTGAGCTCTCTGCCCTGGAAATGCCCGTCTGTCCAGGGGTAGGTCTCCTCCTTAAAACTGCACCGGATCTTCTCCGGATCTTCCTCTTTTCCGCCAAACTCCGGCGTACCCACAAGGACCCTGGCATAAGGATCCCGGATCACCTGACCATTCAGGCAGAAATTGTACTGTGTATTTTCCGGTCGGATTCCCGTGACCAGAAGGGAAAGGATCCCTCCTGTCCTTCCAGCCTCCGTAAATGGGAACTCCTGCCGCTCCTCAATCCCGTCTCTTGTCCGGTACAGCACAAGAGACGCTTCCTCCCCCTTCGGGACTTCTATGGAAAATTCGTATCCGTTTTTCCATTTTCTCACTCCCAAAGCTTTTGTATATCCCGGTATTGCTTGTATTTCCCCGGCTGCCGCTTCGATTCTCGCATTCAAGCTATAACACCTCTCTTTTTCTTTCTTGTCATCCCTTTTCCCTGACCGCCTGTTCTGCGCATAATTTCTCCATGCAGTCGTACACCGCAGAAGCATCCGCCTCATCGGTAAGGGTCACAAGGATATCCCCCGCCATCAGGATGGTCCTTCCCCGGGGGATCAGCTCCTCCTCATTTCTTCTTACTGCCACCACCAGACAATTTTTGGGCAGCGAAATCTGCTGCAGCATCCGGTTGTGAACCGGGCTGGCATGGCATACCACAAATTCCTGAAGGATCTTTTCTCCGGTCTTTTCCGGAATCTTTTCTCCCCGCCTCTTCAGCAGGGAATGAAGCAGACTCTCATAGATGGGTTCTGACCTCAGGGCAGAAGCCACCAGATAGGCTGTGATGGATACCAGGGACATGGACAGCATCTGGCTGACCTGCCCGGTCATCTCAAAGATCAGGATAATCCCCGTAATCGGCGCCCGCACAATGGCAGTGAAATAGCCTGCCATGGCAAGCAGCACGAAATTGCTGATATAAGAAGCATCCAGCCCCATATACTGCACAGCAAACGTACTGTAGGCGCTTCCGATCAGCGCGCCCAGCACCAGAAGGGGAAAGAAAATCCCTCCCGGCGCCCCGGAGCCAAAGCTGATCAGGGAAAACAGAAATTTCACTGCCAGAAGCGCCAGGATGCTGGTCAGCGCCAGACGCTCCTGGGCAGCCATGTCGATCAGATGATGTCCGCTACCCAGCACCTCAGGCATCACCAGCCCCAGGACTCCCGCAAGGAGAAAGGGGATCAGAAGCCTGGTGGTTTCATTCAGTCTCTTTGCCTTATAGTACAGTCCCTGGACCCAGAGAGTCATTTTATTATAAAAGGCTCCCAGAACGCCTAAGATCGCGCCCAGGATCAAAATGTGCCAGTAAAATTCCGGCTGGATCTCCGCGCCGATATCAAACTGGAAAACCGCGTCGAATCCCAGAAACCGGCTGGATATATAGTCTGCGGTAATCGACGCAGTCATCACAGATACCAGCACGGACACAGAAAAATTCTTATGGATCTCTTCCAGGGAAAACATCACGCCTGCCAAAGGCGCATGAAAAGCTGCCGCAAGCCCGGCGCTGGCACCGCAGGTCAGCAGATACTTTTCCTCTGTCTTCCCTCTGTCCAGGACTTTGGAGACTGCTTTTCCCGCCATTGCCCCGATCTGGATGGAGGGACCTTCCCGCCCCAGGGACAGCCCGGCAAACAAGGACAAAAAACCGCCTAAAAATTTGGCAGGGATCACTCTCCACCAGACCTGGTCCAGCTTTCCTGCCATCTCCCCTTCCAGCTGGGGGATCCCGCTTCCGGAGATCATAGGCTCATACCGCACCATTCTTCCCACGACACAGGCAAGCCCGGCAAGAACCAGAAACCAGATACCTGCCACTGCCGGATATTCCCTGCTGTACTTTAAAACCAGATTCATGCCTGCTCCCGCATACTCCAGCAGAACCCGGTACAAAAGGACCACCAGCCCGGCGATGATTCCTACCAAAAAGCCCTCTCCGGTCAGGATTGCCTTAAAATGCTCCGCTCTTTTCAGCAGCTGAGAAGTTCCTTTTTTCAAAAGACTTCCTCCTGTTCCGTTCTTTTCTTAAACTTCTTCTTTTTCTTACTTTTTCTTACGCCAATTTTGGCGCCTGTCATTTTTATTATACGTGGACTGCCCTGAAAATGCAATTCCTTTCTGGCTGCGGTTGCAATCCCTCTCTTTATCTGCTAAAATATTTGAAAAACAGACAGGGAATCCTGTACAAAATCAAATCAAAAGAAAGAGGTCCAACTATGAGTGAAGAAACCTATACAACCGACATCGGCAGCTGCAGCCCCAGCGACTGCGCTTCCTGCACCTCCAACTGCTCCAGCGCAGGGAAAAATCAGGGCACCATTCCCAGAGTTCCCAATCCTACCATCAAACTGACCCTGGACGACGACTCTGTCCTGGAATGCGCAGTGCTTACCACGTTTCCGGTAGAAGGCTTCGGTGAATACATTGCCCTTGTCCCCTTAAATAAAGACGGCAAAAGCCCGGAAGGGGAAACCTATCTGTTCCGCTATGCGGAGGAAGGCGACAACCCTGTAGTAAGCAACATTGAAAGAGAAGACGAATACATGGCTGCCGCTGAGGCATTCCATGACTTCATTTCCAATTTAAAAAGCGAAAAAGATTTATAATGCAAAGCAGGAGCAGGTACCTATTTGTGTGCCTGCTCCTGTTTTTTCTCTTCTGAAATTTCCTTATTTCTATGCAAGGCTTGGAATCTTGGTATCAACATCCACGTCTTTGGTGTAATCAATCTCATCAAAATGGAAGCCGAACATGTGATAGAAATCTTCCCAGTATCCTTCGATATCAGAAATTTCTGCTACATTGTCTGTGCTGACCTTTTCCCAGCACTCCATAACTTCTTTCTGCACGCTTTCAGACAGTTCCCAGTCATCCATACGGATCCTGCCCTCTTCGTCTACCGGCACCTGTTCCTTAGACAGTCTGTCCCGGAACAGTCTCGCGATCTGCTCGATGCAGCCTTCATGATTTCCCTGCTTCTTCATCACTTTATAAAGGATAGCAAAATACAGAGGAACAATGGGGATCGCCGCGCTCGCCTGGGTCACCAGGGCTTTATTAACAGAAATATATGCTTTTACATCGCTGTATTTTTCATTGATCTCATGGGCTGTCCTGGTCAGGTGCTTCTTGGCTTCCCCGATGGTTCCGTCAAAGTAGATGGGGTAAGTCAGTTCCGGACCTATGTAGGAATATGCCACAGTCACTGCGTCCTTCTCCAGCACATCTGCCGCCTTTAAGGCATCCATCCAGTCCATCCAGTCTTCGCCGCCCATGACTTTGACTGTGCCTTCCAGCTCGCCTTCCTCGGCAGGATCTACGGTTCTGGTTACAATGGTATTATTCTTTAAATCCAGGCTCTTTTCTGTAAAGGGCTTGTCTGTGGTCTTTAAGCTGGATACCCAGGTCTTTCCCTGCGCGTCAGTCCTTCTGGGGGCTGCCAGACTGTAGATCACCATATGCACCTTTCCCAGATCTTCCCGGATCATGGAAATCGCCTGCTCCTTTACTTCCTTTGAAAAAGCGTCTCCGTTAATAGTCTTGGCATATAAGCCTTCCTTTGCCGCTTCTTCTTCAAAAGCCGCGGTGTTGTACCAGCCCGGTGTGGCAGTTCTCTTGCCTGCTGCGGCTTTCTCAAACATAACGCCCAGGGTCGCCGCATGACATCCGAATGCAGCGGTGATCCTGCTCGCCAGTCCATATCCGGTAGAAGAGCCGATAACCAGTACCTTTTTCGGCGCTCCCTCGATGTTCTGCGCTTTTACATAAGCGATCTGTTTCTTTACATTTTCCCTGCAGCCTTCCGGATGTGCAGTCGTACAGATAAATTCTCTGACTTTTGGTTCTACAATCATGATTCAATCCTCCTGGAATAATCAACTTTGCCATTTTTTTCCACGGCAGGTCTCCCTGCGCCGTATCTGCTGTCGCTCTCTAATTGCTTTGACCTTCAAAATAGTTTAACACAAATAAAAATAATATGCAAGGGGATAGCCCCCTTGCACAAAAGAAAAGACAAATTTTCTTTACTTGCCTGTGGTGCTGCCCATGCCGCCGTTTCTCACACCGTCCGCGTCATCGTCCACAGTAATGCCGTATTCCACAAAGATCCCCTGGGCAAAACCGGTTCCTGCATCCACATGGAGGGTTTTGCCTTCATTGGAATCATTGGTGATCTTAATAAAAATATGCCCCTCATTGTCAGAATAAAAATAATCGCTGTCAATGATCCCCACTGTATTATTCAGCTGGAGACGGTACTTAAAGCCCAGCCCGCTTCTGGGATAGATCTTCAGCACCCAGCCCAGATCCATCTGCGCACGGATCCCGGTAGGCATCTTCAAAGTCTGCCCCGGCTTCAGGTCAAAATCCACAGGGCTGTAAAAATCATAGCCTGCGCTTCCGGCTGTGGCACGCCTGGGCAGGCGGATGCTTTCATAAATGCTGAGGATCTCTTCTTCGCTGACCGCGCCAAAGGCATCCCTCCAGCCTTCTGCAAACTGTGCCTTGCTTACTTTATCAAATTTCGCGATTCTCTTCATGTGGTCCTCCTATGCGTGTAAGATTATTTTTCCCTGTTCCAGGGATTTCTGTACATCAATGACCCTCTGGTTGGAGCTGCCTTTCCATTTCAGGGAAAGGTCTTTCTTTGCCTCCACAAATTCTCCGTCCACCAGCACGTCCAGGTACTTCAGGATCTCCAGTTTCTTTAATTCTTCCCAGACAGAGCCGGTATACAGCCAGATGGTCTTGCCGGGATAAAGCTCTTTGATCTTCTTTGCCAGAGCTGTGATATCGTGGAGATTTCCCCAGTAGAGGGGATCGCCTCCGGAAAATGTCACGCCTGCAATGTAGCTTTTCTCCAGCTGTTCAAAAATCTCCTGCTCTGCTGCCTGATCAAACTCCAGTCCGCCGTTGGGATCCCAGGTAATGGGATTCTGGCAGCCCTTGCAGCCATGGTCGCAGCCAGCCACCCACAGGACTACCCGGAGTCCGTCTCCGTTTAACATGTCGTCTTTGGTAATATTATGATACCTCACAGGACCTGCACCTTCTTTCCTTCTGCCATGCGGGTCTTCCAGAGAAAAACCAGCATGGGATTTCACGTTTACAGTATCGGATACCGGAAAAGGGCGCCCACCTTTTCTGCGTGCCGCCCTTTCCTTTCTTGCTGCGGATTCCCCAGACCTGTATGGTCAAAAAATCCTGCAGGATTTATTTTTCTTCTGCCGGAACGTCCTTAATGCTGAAGCTGGTGCGTCCCATTTTATCTTTTCCAAGGCATACGACTTTTACCACATCGCCCATGGAAAGGACATCTTCTACTTTGTTGATCCTTTCTCTGGCGATCTTGGAAATGTGTACCATGCCTTCTTTTCCGGGAGCGAATTCCAGGAAAGCGCCGAAGTCTTTGATGCTGACGACCTTGCCGGTCAGGATCTGTCCCTCTTCAAAATCGGTGGTGATGATGCGGATATAATCGATCGCTTTATCCATCATATGCTGGTCTGTGCCGCAGATGGAAACGCCGCCGTTGTCATCAATGTCGATCTTCACGCCGGTCTCGTCGATGATGGCGTTGATGGTCTTACCTCTCTGACCTACCACATCGCCGATCTTTTCCGGATCGATCTGAATCTGTACGATCTTAGGCGCATATTTGCTTACGCTTTCTCTTGGCTGCGGGATACATTTTTCCATAACTTCTGTGAGAATGTATTCTCTCGCCTCTTTGGTCCTTGCGATGGCTTCTTCGATGATCTGTCTGGTGAGACCGTGGATCTTAATATCCATCTGGATCGCTGTGATACCGTCATGGGTACCGGCTACCTTAAAGTCCATATCGCCGAAGAAGTCTTCCAGACCCTGGATATCGGTCAGAACCAGGTAATCATCGTCGCTGTCTCCGGTTACCAGACCGCAGGAAATACCTGCTACCGGCTTTCTGATGGGTACGCCGGCTGCCATCAGGGACATGGTGGACGCACAGATACTTGCCTGAGAAGTAGAACCGTTGGATTCAAAGGTTTCAGACACGGTACGGATGGCGTATGGGAAATCCTCCACAGAGGGGATTACCGGTACCAGAGCTCTTTCTGCCAGCGCTCCGTGTCCGATCTCACGGCGTCCCGGTCCTCTGGAAGGCTTTGTCTCGCCTACAGAATAGGACGGGAAGTTGTAATGGTGCATATATCTCTTGCTTACTTCAAACTCATCCAGACCGTCCAGTCTCTGTGCCTCTGACAGAGGAGCCAGTGTGGTCACGGTGCAGATCTGGGTCTGTCCTCTTGTAAACATGGCAGAACCATGTACTCTGGGAACAATGTCTACCTCCGCTGCCAGCGGACGGATCTGGGTGATCTGTCTGCCGTCGGGACGCTTGTGGTCTTTTAAGATCATCTTGCGCACAGTCTTCTTCTGGTACTGGTAGATGGCTTCTCCCAGCACTTCCAGCCATTCTTCGTTGTCAGCAAAAGCTTCTTCCAGCTTTTCTGTGATCTGGCGGATATTTTCTTCTCTTACCTGTTTTTCATCGGTAAATACGGCTTTCTCCATATCTTCCGGAGTTACGATCTCTTTGATCGCGGCAAACAGCTCTTCCGGAACCGCGCAGCTTTCATAAGTATGCTTTTCTTTTCCGCACTCTGCCACAATGGTATCAATGAACTGGATGATCTGCTGGTTGACTTCGTGTGCTTTGAAGATGGCTTCGATCATCTGATCTTCCGGTACCTCGTTGGCTCCGGCTTCGATCATGATGACTTTTTCCCTTGTGGAAGCAACGGTCAGCTGCAGGTCAGAGATCTCTTTCTGAGCCAGAGACGGATTGACCACCAGCTCTCCTTTGATCATACCCATCTGGGTTGCGGCGCAGGGACCGTCGAAAGGAATGTCGGAAATGCAGGTTGCGATGGAGGAGCCCAGCATGGCTACTACTTCCGGATTGCATTCCGGATCTACGGACATGACCATATTATTTAAAGTTACGTCGTTTCTGTAATCTTTTGGGAATAAAGGACGCATGGGACGGTCAATGACACGGGAAGTCAGGATGGCGTGTTCGCTTGCCTTTCCCTCTCTTTTATTAAATCCTCCCGGGATCTTTCCTACTGCGTACATTTTCTCTTCGTATTCTACACTTAAAGGGAAAAAGTCGATGCCTTCCCTTGGTTTGTCAGAAGCAGTGGCAGTGGACAGCACTGTGGTATCGCCGTAATGCATAAATGCAGCGCCGTTTGCCTGCTTTGCCACACGTCCGATATCAACTGTCAGAGTCCTGCCAGCAAGTTCCATTGAAAAACTTTTGTACATATGTTTTCTCCTTTTCTTTTTATTCTTTGTCTGCCTTCCGGCTTTTCCTGTCCGAAACAACTGAAAAAAGCACTTTCCTCTTTCGCCTACGGCAGAAAATGCGCTTTTCAGTGGTCCCGGCAGCAGCAAATACGCCGTCCGGCTCTTCCTGAAAACAGGGCGGGATTCCTCCCGCCCCGCTGTCTGTGCCTGATGCTCTCAGTAACCGAAAAACTAAGGTATCGGAAAAGATTATTTTCTCAGACCTAATTTTTCAATTAAAGCACGGTATCTTTCGATATCTTTTTTCTTCAGATATGCAAGTAATCCACGTCTCTGACCTACCATTTTCAGAAGACCTCTTCTGGAGTGATGGTCTTTGTGGTTGTTCTTTAAGTGCTCTGTCAGCTCTTCGATCCTTGCTGTCAGAACTGCTACCTGAACTTCCGGTGAACCTGTATCACCAGGTGTTCTTGCATATTTTTCCATGATTGCCTGTTTCTTTTCTTTAGAAATCATTTTGTTTTCCTCCATATACTTTTCTGATCGCCAGTGATTAAGAAACGGTTGGAGATTCCAATTTCTGAACCACGGCTGTTTCCAACGTTTTGAGTATATCACATGAAAATTGGGTTGTAAAGGAAAAGTTTGATTGTTTCTTTTTTGTGTTTCTTTTTTGTTTCTCCTCCTCACAGCCTTTTTCTCAGACATACCCCAAGCA
>NHCFC00100__coassemble_1542_pt1 | contig 25986 bp, 20 predicted proteins | sample NHCFC00100__metabat2_low_PE_019 | metagenome-assembled genome bin NHCFC00100
AGACTTCATGCGGTCTGCTAGTACTTTTTTAATTTATTCAACTGTCAAACTCCCGAGTACTTTTTTAATTTATTCAACTGTCAAACTCCCGAGTTTTTATAAACGAAAAAACATTTAGAAAAAAGCAATCGTGATTAAAAAAAATTGCATTTTTTGTGTATACTTGCATTTCATAAATGCATATGCTATAATGCCAGTAGGCAAACGAATTAGAAATCCAACAGGATATGAAACCCCCATGAGCTTGCACCTCATGGGGGTTTCTATGCCGTAAAGTGGCTTAAACTTTTAGGCTGGTTGTCTTACTTCTTTCTATCCAGCCATTTGCAGATGAGATGGCAAATCACACCTGCCATGACAGAAATGTAAAACGAAATTAGAAAATCCAACAGAATCACCCCCTTCTGTTGCCAGAATAGGGAAGACAACTTAGATAGTATACCATGCAAGTCCTTTAAATACAATGGATTCGCTTGCTTTTTTACTGGATAAACATTTTCCGACAAAAGGACTTATTGATATTAAAATATATATCCATTATACTGATAAGCAGAAATAATAAAGCCCAAGAAAGGGGGCACTAGTGCGCTACAGCCCCCTTTCTAACCTTCTCCATGGCGGTACTTTATCATAGTCGTTGTGCTGGCGCCAGATACAGCTCATCTTTTTCATAAGGGAATGCCCGTCTGGGATCAGATTTCCTGATTCAGGCTGCGGATAATCGCTTTCTGCTGATTGTCAATATGTTCCCGGATACATGCCAAAGCTTTCTTTTCATCTCTTTCCCGCAGCGCCCTGCAGATTGCCCCGTGTTCCTCCGCCAGAGTTCTTCTTACAGCAATATCTTTTAAATATTCCACGCGGTAGCGGTACATCTGTTCCCGCAGATTGCTCAGCAGCTGGACCAGCCGCTTGTTATTGGTCGCCTGATAAATGGCTTCATGGAATTCCACATCCACTTCTGCCAACTCGGTCAGATTGCCTTCTTCTGTCAGCTTCTTAAAACGCCCTTCGATTTCTTCCAGATGCTCGATCTCCTCTTTGGTGATCCTTTCACAGGCAAGGCTGATGGCAAGGACCTCCATGCCTTTGCGCACTTCCAGCACATCGTTGAGATCCCGTTCTGTAATGGACGCCACCTTGGCTCCCTTTCTGGGCGCCATAACGACCAGCCCTTCCAGCTCCAGTTTCCGGATCGCTTCCCGGATAGGCGTCCGGCTGACACCCAGACGCTCTGCCAGCGTAAGCTCCATCAGACGCTCTCCCGGCTTTAATTCTCCCTTTAAAATCGCCCTGCGCAGGGTGTTAAATACTACGTCTCTCAGCGGAAGATATTCATCCATATGCATTTCCAGTTCCAAACTTATTTCCTCCTTCCTCCGTTGTTAAAGACTGTTGTAAGAAAGACGGTCTTTGCCAGGCGGCTTTCCTTTAATGCCTCGCAGGCATACTCCGCCATTTTCCTGTCATCGAATAATCCAAAGACTGTAGGACCGCTGCCGCTCATCATAGCGTTTAACGCCCCGTGGTCTTTCATATGCTCCTTAATCTCCTGGATCACCGGATACCGGGGAATGGTGACGGTCTCCAGAACATTTCCCATAAGGTCTGCCAGCTTGTTCAGATTATGCCACTGCAGGGCTTCCAGCATAGGATCAATGGGGGGATGCTCCTTCAGCTCATTGGCATGCAGATTCTCATACACGAATTTCGTAGATACACTGATCCCCGGTTTCCCGATCAGGACATAGCAGTCCGGACAGGGAGGCAAAGGGCGAAGCTTCTCTCCGATGCCTTCTGCCAGGGCAGTGCCTCTTAACAGGCAGTAGGGCACGTCCGCTCCGATCCTGACACCCCGCTCCATCAGCTCTTTTACCGAAAGTCCCAGCTGGAACAGACGGTTGACTCCTATCATGGCTGCCGCGGCATCGGAGCTTCCGCCTGCCATGCCGGCAGCCACCGGGATAAACTTCTGCAGGTTTACCGTAAGCCCCTGCTCCACATGGAATTCATCCATCAATAGCTTGGCTGCCTTGTAGACCAGATTATTTTCATTGGTAGGGACAAAAGGCAGATTGGTGGTAATCCGGATCCCCGGTTCCTGGCAGATCTCCATCTCCAGCTGGTCATACATATTAATGGTCTGCATGATCATGCGCAGTTCATGATATCCGTCCTCTCTTTTCCTCACCACATCCAGACCCAGATTAATCTTTGCCAGTGCTCTAAGTCTCATGCGTTCTCCTTTCTTTTTGTACTCGGTATACAATATCCACAATTCTCTATTGCGGCGTTTTCCTTATAAAACCGGCATTTTTCCGGCTCTTTCCTTTAATGTAACCGTATATTGTACATTGTATTCGTTTTAATACATCTATTCTATCGGAAAAGAATCCATTTTTCAACAGGAAAAGTAATTGAAACCAGAAAAATGACTGACAGCAAACGATTGACACAGGACGATCACCGAAAGGTTTCTGCTCCCGGCACGCAAAAAAGCCGGAAGCTGCCCCAAAAGCATTTTCTCTCTGCTTTTGGGGCTGTCTTCCGGCTTTCCTTCCCAGGCAGCCTGCTGTTTTGTTTTTCTGCTGTTCTGCTTTTTTATACTTTTCTACCGCTCTGCCTTTTTTATATTTTCTACTGCTCTACTTTTTTCATAAGGATCAGAGTGTCATAGGGCTTGATCTCATCGGTCTCCAGACTGTTCAGCTGCATGATATTGTCTATGGTGGTATAGAATTTCTTGGCAATGTCCCACAGGCAGTCGCCGGGCTGGACCTGATAGCCTACGATCCCCGGCATTTCCTTTAACTTTTCTCTGTCCAGCTCCCGCTCCTCCACTGCCCGTATCACACCAGTCTCGGTCTGCCTCATAACCAGGGCGTTAAGGTTCATCACCGCCTTGACCTCAATCTCATCACTGTCGATCATGGTCGTGGACAGCTGTTCCAGATCTGTGCGCAGATGATACACACAGTTTTCGCTGATTCCCTGCGCCTCGATCACATGACTGAACGGAATCATGGTCTCCATGGAATAAAAGGGCATCTCATCATCTCCGATGATATACAGGATCCTTACCTGTACGATTCCTTCTGCCAGGATTCCATTCTCTACGATCCTTGTCTCATCGACCTTGACATTGCCGTCGCTGTGGCAGATCTGCAGGATTTTTCCCTGGCTGTTCTCTGCCTTCACCCGGTCGCTGACTCTGCATTTAGAAAAATTTTTAACCAGAAGGCTGGAGAGTTTTCTGCTTTCTCTGACTGCCTCACAGTCTCTCAGAGGCGTATAGACATCCATCAAAAGAGACAGCTCTTCTTCCTCATAAATCTTCATTTCCAGCTCCAGTACTGCCTCCACTCCGATGATCCGGTCTTCGCCGTCATCGTCCTGCCGGACCTTCAGATCGCTCTGGGGTATGGAAACCTCCACATTGGGGAGCATCTCCGCCGTGCAGCCTGTGCACTCCATTTCCTCATAGAAGGGGATGGACTGCTCCAGCCACTGAAGAGAATTGGTCTCATCATTTCCCCGGTACAGGGCGAATAAGAACAGCTCCCCTTTGACCGCGATCCTGTTGTTTTCCGCCCGTATATCCAGCCCGCGGACCTCCACTGTGTCCCAGAGAAGCTCAAAGATATCCGGCTTGTTGGACGCCAGCGCCACGTCCTTTTTAATCCGCATGGTATCCTTTTTATGTACTGCCACTCCCATAATGGAAATGTCCTGCTTTTTCTGGGAGATTTCTTCCTCCTCCACACCCACAGGCAGATCCAGCTCCTGCATATCCTCCACATAAGCGCTGAAAGTAACCAGCGCCTTGATGTTCAGCTTTCTGGAATGGATCATCTGCACGCTCAGATCCTCCATATCCCATTTCAGCTGTACCTTATCGCCGCTTTCCAGCCCCTCCAGGTTCAGCGTCTCTCCTATGCGCAGAGTTCCGGTAAGGCTCTGGATCCTGCGCTCCTCACTGTCGCTGACGTAGAGCAGGCACACCTCCAGGGCGCCTGTGATATATGCTTTCCCCTCTGTAATCTGAATGTCCTCGATCCGCACATCTCCTTTTTTCTGGATCATGCGTCCCATATCCGGCTTGACATCCGGCACATTCAGGTCCTCATCAAATGTAACCTGGCTCACTGCCTGGCATTTCCTGCAAATTCCATAGGTTTTCTTTGTAATCAGCTCCACATTCTAACCTCTCTTCTACTCAAAGATCACCGGCTCCTCCCGGTATTTCATCTTCACCACCAGACAGGGATAGGACGGTTCCTCCTTCAGTTCCTCTCCTTCTCCGGGTCCGATCAGGACCGTCTGCAGGTGAATGGCGTTTTCCCACAAAGACAGATCCTCGATCTGAATGCTGTAGCCTCCGGTCTGCTGTTTCCCATAGCCCTTCATCAGGTACAGATATCCGCTGTCCTGATACGTCAGCTGGAATTCTGTCTCCTTATGCTCTTCGATCAGTTCCTTTACCTTATCCGGAAAGTCCTCTTCCTTCATCACAGTGTATTCCGGTTTCACTCCGTCTCCTGCCTTTACCTTCTCTATGCTGCATCCGCACAGAAAGCAGGAGAGCAGAGCCACGGTCAGGATCCCTGCTGCCCATCTCCTCAAATTCCCTTCTGCCTCCACTTTGCCAACCTTATCCATAATTTATGCAGAGATTTTTTAAAATATGCCAGGATTTCTCTTGCTTCCCCGCTGTCTTTTCATTATAATGAGATTAGTTCTGTTCCCTGCAGGCAAAGGCGGCTGTGAGGAACTTAATATTTTGGGTTTTATATACCAAACGGTATACAGACCATTCGTGACCGCCCGGGCTGTGTCCACTTGGCTCACTACCCGCAGAAATAAACCGATAAAGGATGTGGATTATGTTTCGTTTTATAATTGTATGTATCTGTGTGATCGGATATCTGATCCTGTCTATCCCGCTTCTGATCGCAGAAGGGATCCTGGGTCTCTTTAACAAGCGCGCCAAGGACATCAGTTCCCTGCGGATCATCCAGGCTGTGTTCCGGGGCATCCTGAAAGTGACCGGCGCAGAAATCCAGATCAAAGGGCATGAGAATGTTCCCACAGACCAGGCTGTGCTGTACATCGGAAATCACAGAAGCTTCTTTGATATCCTTCTGACTTATGTGCTGTGCCCGGATCTCACCGGCTATGTGGCGAAGAAAGAAATGGAGCCCATTCCCCTTCTTTCCGTTTGGATGAAATATCTCCACTGCCTGTTCCTGGACAGAAAGGATCTCAAGAAGGGGATGAAGACCATCCTCACTGCCATTGATGAAATAAAACGGGGAGTTTCCATCTGTATCTTCCCGGAGGGCACCCGCAACAAAGGGGACAGTGAGCTGAACCTCCTGCCTTTTCATGAAGGAAGCTTCAAGATCGCTACCAAAGCAGGATGTCCGGTAGTTCCCATTGCCATCACCAATTCTGCGGAAATCTTCGAGGCGCACTTTCCCAGGATCAAACCCTGCAAGGTGATCGTGGAATACGGAACCCCCATCTATCCTGATCAGCTTTCCAAGGAAGAGAAACGGAAGCTGGGATCCTACACCCAGGAGATCCTGCTGGATATGCTGAAGAAAAACCGAGCTGCTCTGGACTGCCAGCAGCCTGTGTGACAAGATCTGCTGCCCGGAACGCACTAAGGATAAGACTTAAAGCACTAAAGATAAGACTTAAAAGCACTAAGGATAAAAAACCGAAAAAGCCCGGAAAGAAGCAGGACAAAATCTGATTTTGTCTCCTTCTTTCCGGGCTTTCTTTTTCTTCATAAATGTTTTCACAGTGCGCGGCTATTTCCAGCACTCCGTATTTTCAATCCCCGCTTCTTCTGCTTTAAATACCGGGTTCTTCCCTTCTTTTCTCTGTTTTTCATAGTCTTTTAAAACCTTAACAGCAATGTTTCCCAGCAGCAGGATAGCAATGATATTCACAGACGCCATAAATCCCATAGTAATATCCGCAATATTCCACATCATGGAGAAATCCGCCTGCGCTCCCAGAAAGACTGCCAGCAGGCAGGTGATCCGAAAGACAAACAGCAGCTTCTTATTGTTTTTAATAAACAGGATATTGGACTCTGCATAGTAATAATTCCCCACCAGGCTGCTGAAAGCAAAGGCAAAGATGGAGAGGGTGATAAAGTGGATGCCCCAGCTTCCCACATTGGCAGAGATCGCCTGCTGTACAAAGGGGATCCCGTCCAGCTTGCCGGATACGCCTTCCACCCCTGACAGAAGCAGCATCATAGCCGTGGCAGAACAGATCAGCAGCGTGTCGATAAACACAGAGATCACCTGCACCAGCCCCTGCTTTGCCGGATGGCTGACCGACGCGCTGGCAGCCGCGTTAGGCGCGCTTCCCATACCCGCCTCATTGGAAAACAGCCCTCTCTTGATCCCGATCACCACTGCGCTTCCCGCCATTCCCCCGGCAAATGCCTGCAGGTCAAATGCCTGAGAGAAAATCATGGAAAACACATGGGGAAGTTCTGTGATCCTGGTGACCACAGTGAACAGTCCCATGAGAAGGTAGCCTCCTGCCATAATAGGTACGATCACAGAGGTAATAAATCCAATCCTGTGAACTCCGCCGAAGATCACCAGTCCGGTAGCCGCAGCCAGCACCGCTCCCACCAGGACCGGATAAACCGTGTGGCTGTACCCGGGAATGTAATATTCCAGGGAAGACGACATGTTAAAAGACTGCAGTCCATTAAATCCATAGGCAAAACAGATGATCAGCAGGACGGAAAACAGAACGCCCAGCCACCGTCTTCCCAGAGCCCGTTCCATATAATAGGAAGGACCTCCCCGGAAATCTTTGCCGTCTTTTGTCTTATAAACCTGTGCCAGGGTACTCTCCACAAAGGCGGAAGCGCCGCCGATCACTGCCATGAGCCACATCCAGAACACGGCTCCCGCGCCGCCTGCGGCAATGGCTGTGGCGATCCCCGCAATGTTCCCTGTACCCACTCTGGACGCCGTGGAGATCATCAGCGCCTGGAAGGAAGAGACCTGTTTCTTTCCGTCCTCTTCCTCAGCCTTTTCTCCCAGCACACGAAAAGCTTCTCTTAAAAAACGCACCTGCACCAGCCTGGTCCTCAGGCTGAACCAGATCCCTGTCCCCACCAGCAGAAACAGTAAGGGATAGGTATACAGAAAATTGTTGATTTCTGTCAGAATGTGATTGATCATGTAATATGTCCTCCTCAGTTATAGTATTGTCTATAGCCGTTTTACCGGGCATAACCCGGGTAGTATACCATAAAATAATAGCTTAAGCAAATTTTTGAAAAATATTTGCGTTTAGAAAATAAAAAGAAGAACCTCCAAAGCTGCCGCTCTGAAGATTCTTCCAATAACACTCTTAGCTTCCCCTGACTTTACATGCTGCCCAGAGCTTCCACAACCTTTTCAAACTGCATGAAATGAGAGGCTTTTACCAGTACCGTATCTCCCGGTTCCAGGAGACCGGGCAGCTGCTCCAGAAGCGCATCCCTGGTCTCAAAGTGGAGCACCTCCTTCGCCGGGGCTGCCAGACTGGCAGCCTCTGCCATATAGGCAGAAAGTTTCCCCACACAGAGGATCAGGTCGATATCTCTGGAAGCGGCATAAACGCCCACTTCTCTGTGAAGATCCACCTCATTCTCCCCAAGCTCTCCCATATCGCCCAGAATAGCAGCTTTCCTGGTATCCGCGTCTGAAAGAACCTCCAGGGAGGCTTTCATAGACACAGGGTTCGCATTATAACAGTCATCAATCACCGTATAGCTGCCTGTCTTCAGGATATGAAAACGCCCGCTGACCGGCTGAAGGCTTTCAATCCCTCTCTTGATCTCCTCCAGGCTCAGTCCATAGGTCAGTCCCACCGCTGTTCCGGCAAGGGCATTGTAGACCATGTGCTGTCCCGGTATGGGGATCAGTACCCGGAAGCTTTCCTCTTTCACATGGATGGTACAGGAGATCCCCGCAAGCCCTTCCGGCTTGATCTCATCTGCCCAGATGCCCTCCTGATCGCGGATGCCGAAAAACACCGGGGCAATGCCCTTCACGTCACGGACTGTCACCAGCTTATCATCATCCCCGTTTAAGATCACATGCCCGTCCTCTTCCAGGAAATCAAAGATCTCTGTCTTCGCCTTTAAGATCCCGTCCCTGGACTTGAGGAATTCCAGATGGCACAGTCCGATATTGGTGATCACACAAGTATCCGGTCTGGCGATCTTGGCAAGCCGGTGCATTTCACCGAAATCACTGATGCCCATTTCCAGCACCGCGATCTCATGGGATTCCCGCAGGTTAAAGACCGTCAGAGGCAGTCCCAGCTCATTATTAAAGTTCCCCTGGGTTTTCAGCACCTGGTACTTCTGGGAAAGCACCGCGGCGATCATTTCTTTGGTGCTGGTCTTGCCCACGCTGCCTGTGATGCCTACCACAGGGATCTGCAGCTGTTTCAGATAGAATTCTGCCAGATCCTTCACTGCCTGCAGGGTAGACTCTACCTGGATGTAAGGGTATTCCTTTTCTCCCAGGTCCTTTTCCGAAAGCGCTGCCAGAGCGCCGCTTTCTATGACACTGTCGATAAAATCATGAGCGTCCACACGCGCCCCCTTAATTGCCACGAACAGCCCGTCCGGGACTGCCTTCCTGCTGTCGGTAAATACAGCGGAAACTTCTTTTGCCTTTTGCTCCTGCGGTCCGTGATAGGTGCCGCCGCAGGCGTCGGCGATATGTTCCAATGTGAGATTTTTCATTGCCCTTTCGCCCCCTCTTACTGATATTTATCCAGAGAAACTTCGATGAGCTTTTCACAAAGCTGCGGATAGCTGATGCCGATCACCTTGGCTTCCTGCGGGATCAGGCTGGTAGGGGTCATGCCCGGAAGGGTATTGGCTTCCAGACAGTACATATTTCCCTCACTGTCCATGAGAAAGTCCAGCCGGGCGTATGCCTGAAGATTTAAAGCCTCATAGCCCATCTCCGCATAACGCTGCATCTCTTTGGTAAGGTTGGACGGGATATCTGCCGGACAGGTCTCCACACAGGAGCCTGCCTGGTATTTGTTCTTATAATCATAAAAGCCCTCAATGGGAGCGATCTCAATGACCGGATATGCCTTCCCGTCCACAACGGCAACGGAAAACTCTCTTCCGGTAATGAACTGCTCTACCACCACTTCCGGCTCATAGGAAAAGGCGTCCACCAGAGCAGCGCCGTATTCCGCCTGATCATGGGCAATGCTCACGCCTACGCTGGAGCCTCCGCAGCAGGGCTTTACCACTACCGGAAATTCCATGCCGTAATCTGCCAGGACACTGGTGCATTTTCCTCTCTGCAGGGTCACGCCCTTAGGTGTGGGGATGCCCTTTGCCTCGAAGATCACCTTGGTAATGCTCTTATCCATTGCCATAGCGCTGCTTAAAGGACCGGACCCTGTGTATTTGACACCCATCAGGTCCAGGACAGACTGCACTTTGCCGTCCTCCCCGTTGGCTCCGTGCAGAGCCAGAAATACGATGTCTGCCGCCTGGCAGATTTCCAGCACGTGAGGACCGAAGAATTCTCTCCTGGTCTTCATGGTCTCATCAAGAAGCCCGCTCTTTTCCTGCATCCAGGCTGCCGCTGCCTCTACGTCATAGGTTTCCGGAAAGCAGATCTGCTCCGGACTTTCCAGTCCGAAATAGACATCCACCAGGACTGCCCTGTGATTTCTGTCTCTCAATGCGCTGCAGACACCCTTTCCCGATGAAATGGAAACTTCTCTCTCTGTACTGTTTCCTCCTGCTAAAACTACGATCTTCATTGTGTTGACTCCTTTGTAATTCTTTTAATAGACTACCACCGGAACGCCCGGCTCAATATTATTGTATATCTTCTCCGCATTCTCGTGAGGCGTATTCACACAGCCGTGAGAGCCGTTGCTGATATATTCTGTGCCTCCGAACACGGTTCTGTTGATATCATGGATCCCCACATTGGCATAGAAGGGCATCCAGTAATCCACCGGGGTGGAATAATTTTCTCCTGTCAGTGTGGCATTTCTCTCTTTATACATAATGCCGTATACACCTTTTTTGGTATCCCAGCCGTTGTTGTGGCAGCCGGTTACTACATCGGTCTCCACGATCAGCTGTCCGTCTTTGTAATACCACATATGCTGGTTGTCAATGCTGATCTCTACATAGGTATTTCCAATATCATTGGCATCCCTGCAGTATCCTCTGTAAGTATATTCCGGCTCTATGGTCTGGGACTGTCCGCTTTTAATGGCGTCGATGATCTTTGCCGTAGTATCATTGGGCGCGATCAGCCAGCCGTAATCTCCGCCGGATACCGTAATAGTCTCTCCGTAGGAAGTGATAAACTGCCGGCTCAGTCCGAAGGTATCGTATTCGTATTTCAGATTCTGGACATATTCCTTTACCTTTTCTGCGTCCAGGTCCACGCTTCCGTCCTCTGCAGCCACCAGCCAGTCCTTCATCACGCTTTTATCCACGACCTCCTGTCTGTCGGAGAAGTCAATGGTAACGGTTACGTTCATCAGCTTGTCTCCCGCCTCCTTGGCTTTGGCAAGGGTCTCGTCTGTGCTGTATACGGAAGGATTTAAATAGCAGCCAGCCTCATCCAGGTCCAGCTGGGTCTTTCCGCTGTCAATGGCGCTGATGACAGCTTCCTTCACCTTTTCTTTGTCCAGTGTGGTTCCCAGTGTTTCCGGAATGATCTCATATCCGTTTTCTGTTGCTTCCATGTGCGCGTCTGCAGGCGCTTCTATGTTTTCCTCTTTAAAGCACTCCAGGGCATCAATGGCGGCGTAGACAGCATCCTGATCATAGGATGTGGTCGCCGACATAGTATAATCCTTGCTTCCGGCAAAGGAAAGGAACCAGGCAAAAGGATTCTGCTCCTTTTTCAGCTCCTGTATCTTTCCGTCTGCTATGTACTCCATACTGATGTCTGAAGCGCTGATAGTCTCTGTTTTATCTCCCCGTTCTTTCAGGACAAGTTCGTAGGTCTCGATCTCGCCTTTGATCTGCTTCTCCACCTCTTCCGGCGTCATGCCCGTGCTGTCCATGCCATTGATGACGGAACCTGAGAAGAAATGGCTGGAGTAATAAAAAACTCCCGCGGCATATATGATCGCCAGCACTGCCACATACGCGATCAAGACACCCAGAACAATTTTTTTCGCTTTTTTGTACTTTCCTTTCTTTGCTTTCTTTTCTGCCATATTTATTACCCCTTTATAGATTTCCCCGTGCCGGTGATGATCCCCGGCAGGTTACGTTTCAGTATAACACACTTTTCCTTTCAGAAAAACCCTGTTAGCGGAAAAAGACGCTGTGAGATTTTCACAGCGCCCTTTCCCTATAAGCAAGATGTTGTTCTTTATCAAAAATTTACTTTTCTTCTAATAATTTGTCGATGCTTACCAGCTTCACACTCAGAACGAAGATTTCTGTTGCCAGCTGCAGCTCATCCAGTGTGGGGAAGCTGGGCGCGATACGGATATTGCTGTCATGAGGGTCAATGCCGTATGGATAGGTTGCCCCTGCTTCTGTCATCTTCACGCCTGCCTCTGCGGCTTTCGCCACAATGGCTTTGGCACAGCCGTCCATGGAATCAAAGGAAATGAAATAGCCTCCCTTTGGTTTGGTCCAGGTTCCGATCTCTGCTCCGCCGATCTCTTTCTCCAGTGTATTTTCCACTGCTTCAAACTTCGGGCGGAGAAGTTCTGCGTGTTTCTTCATATGTTTGTGCATTCCCACAATGCCTCCGAAGAAGCGCACATGACGAAGCTGGTTGATCTTGTCATGTCCGATGGTCTGGACAGCCATATGCTTCTTAATCTCTGCCAGGTTCTTAGGAGAAGCAGCCACTGCCGCGATACCGGAGCCCGGGAAGCTGACCTTGGATGTGGAAATGAATTTGTAGACCATATCCGGATTTCCGGCTTTTTCACACTCTTCCAGGATCTCCAGGAGAATGTCCTGATGGTCTTCGTATAAATGATGGATGCAGTAAGCGTTATCCCAGTAAATACGGAAATCTTCTGCTGCAGGTTTCAGTCTGGCAAATCTCTTTACGGTTTCTGCAGAATAGGTGATTCCCTGGGGATTGGAATATTTCGGTACGCACCAGATTCCCTTGATCGCCGGGTCTTTGCTGACCAGATCTTCTACCATATCCATATCCGGACCGGTTGGGGTCATGGGAACGTTGATCATTTCAATACCGAAGTATTCGGTAATGCGGAAATGACGGTCATATCCCGGAACCGGGCAGAGGAATTTCACCTTATCCAGCTTGCACCAGGGAGTGCTTCCGCAGACACCGTGTGTCATGGAGCGGGAAACAGTATCAAACATCACGCTCAGACTGGAGTTTCCGAAAATGATGATGTGCTCCGGCACTACCTCTGTCATCTCTCCCAGAAGGCGCCTTGCTTCCGGAATACCTTCCAGAAGACCGTAATTACGGCAGTCGATCCCTGCTTCACATTTCAGCTTATCGGTGCTTTTCAGTTCTTCCATCATGCCCATGGCAAGGTTTAACTGTTCTTTGGACGGCTTTCCTCTGGACATGTCAAGATTTAACCCTTTTACTTTTACTTCTTCAAACTGTTTTTCTAATTCGGCTTTCATGGCCTGTAACTGTTCTCTGCTAAGTTCTCTGTACGGTGTCATGGCTCTCCTCCTGGTATTTTTCTTCATTATGATTCACTGCCCTCTATTTTATGCCAGTATATGATTTCCTGTCAAGTATTTCCTGCATTTTTCTGCGTTTTTGGCGGAAAAATCAAGGTTTTCACTTTTTCTTCTGCAATCCTGTTTATTTTTACTTGCATTTTCACTGTTTCCGTCCCATTCCCAGCAGCTTCCGTGGCAGCAGGAGCAGTTCATGGGCAACAAGGGGTACGGCAGAAATCCCCAAAAGCAGCCTCCACTGGGAAAAGGAAAGCTTCGCAGTGCCGAAAGCCTCTACCAGAAACGGCACTTCCGTGACCAGCACCTGCAATGCCAGCCCCAGAAAAAAGGCGATCAGCATAAAGGGGTTTTCCAGGTGGTTCATGCGCAGGATGGATTTGTCCTTATCCCGCATGCCGATGGCATGAAAGAGCTGGGAAATCCCCAGGACCGTAAAGGCATAAGTCTGTCCTCCCAGGGAAAAGGCATACAGAGTAATGCAGCCGATCAGAATGCCATAGAAAACCGTAAACGCCCAACCTCCATGGGCAAACAGTCCTTCCCCAGGATCCCGGGGTTCCTTGCTCATCAGTGACTCTCTGTCGTTTTTATCAACGCCCAGGGCAAGGGCGGGCAGGGAATCGGTGATCAGGTTCACCCAGAGGATATGACTGGCTTTTAAGGGCGCCGGAAGGCTCAGGGCAACGGCGCCGAACATGGTGAGGATCTCGCCGAAATTGGAGGAGAGAAGGAACAGGATGGATTTCTTTATATTTACATAAATACTTCTTCCCTCTTCCACTGCCTTTTCTATGGTAGAGAAATTGTCGTCTGCCAGGATCATGTCCGCCGCGTTTTTTGCCACGTCGGTGCCGTTCTTTCCCATGGCAATGCCGATATCCGCAGCCTGAAGGGAGGGCGCATCGTTGACCCCGTCTCCGGTCATTGCCACGATCCTGCCGTTTGCCTTGAACCCTTTTACGATCCTTACCTTATGGGCAGGCGTGACCCTGGCGAACACACGGATATTTTTGATCCGCGCCCGCAGTGTCTCCTCACTCATGGTATCCAGCTCCTGCCCGGTCACACACTGCTCCATGGAGTCTGCGATCTTCAGCCGCCTGGCAATGGCAAAAGCCGTGTCCTTATAATCCCCGGTGATCATGACTGCCTGGATGCCTGCCCGCTTCAGGATCTTCATGGACTCCACAGCCTCTTTTCTGGGCGGATCCAGCATCCCTGCCATTCCGGCAAAGACCAGGTTCTGCGTAAGCGCCTGTTCGCTTTTCACTTCCGCATATTCCCGGAATGCCAGGCTTAAGACCCGCAGACCATCCTTTGCCATAGACTCCATGGCAATGCGGATCTTCATTTTCCTTGCCTGGGTCATAGGCTCTGTCCTGCCGTTTAGGCGCACATAGCTGCATTTTTCCAGGATATAATCGCAGGCTCCCTTCACATAGACTGTCTCATGACCGCTGTCCTTATGTACCGATACCATATATTTTTTCTCTGATTCAAAAGGAATCTCAAAGGTTCTGGGAAACTGTTCCCTTAACCGTTCCTGATCATATCCCATGTCCTTTCCCATGTGGAGCAGGGCAAGCTCTGTGGGATCCCCGATCTCCTGTCTGCCCAGTCTGCTGTTGCTGCACAAAAGAAAGCCTTCCACCAGCCTGGGAAATTCCCTTTTCCGTACCTGGGACACGGGCATGATCCGGTCATTGGCGTAGATCTGCGTCACCTTCATCCGGTTTTCTGTTAAGGTACCGGTCTTATCAGAGCAGATGACCCCCACCGAGCCCAGCGTCTCTACCGCAGGAAGCTTGCGGATAATAGTGTTAACCTTGACCATGCGGGCGACTCCCAGGGCAAGGACAATGGTCACCACTGCCGGAAGTCCTTCGGGTATGGCTGCCACGGCAAGAGAAATCGCCAAAAGCAGCATCTGCAGCAGATTCCTGTGCTGCACCATGCCCAGCACAAAGAGTCCCGCACACAGGGCTGCCGCCGCTATGCTCAGGATCCTGCCCAGGTCCCCCAGCCGTTTCTGAAGAGGCGTCAGCTCCCTTTTTTCCTCATCCATCATGCCTGCGATCTTTCCAAGCTCTGTATGCATGCCCGCGGCAATGACGATCCCTTCCCCTCTTCCTTTCATTACTTCTGTAGACATATACGCCAGATTCCGTTTCTCTGCCATGGGCAGCCCCGGCGGCTGGGGCTGGTCGGTCTTTTCCACAGGCTGGGATTCCCCGGTAAGGGCTGACTCATTGACGGAAAGTCCCTGCACCCGGATAAGCCTTAAATCTGCCGGCACCTGGCAGCCAGGCTCCAGCTTCACCACGTCTCCCCGAACCAGCTCCCCGGCTGGGATTTTTCCGTAATTCCCGTCTCTTTTTACCAGTGCTTCCGGGGCTGTCATTTCCTTGAGGGCGTCCATGGCTTTCTTGGCTTTGCCCTCCTGTATGACGCCTACTGTGGTATTTAAGGCAATGACTGCCAGGATGATCCCCGTATCCGCAAATTCTCCCAGCAGCATGGAGATCGCCGCTGCCAGAAAGAGGATGAAGATCATGGGCTCGTTTAACTGCTCCTGCACCATATCCCAGACGGTGATCTCTTTTCCTTTTTTCAGGATATTCTTTCCTTCCTCTTTTAAACGTCTCTGTGCCTCCTGACGGGTCAGTCCCTCTTTCTCGTCTGTCTTAAGGTTTTCACATAATTCCTTTTTCGTCAGAGTTTCGTACATGGCACCACCTCCTGACCTGCGGACAAAGCCGCCTATCCCAGTGTATGCGGCTGAGAATTTCAAAAGACTTGTTTTTGGGCAAATTTGCCCGGTATAAAATTTCAGTACCGAAAATTTCGGCGTTGCCTGCCCCATTGCCATCTGTTATACTAATACAGGAAAAAGGAAAGACTCATGTAATATAAATATAGAAAGGAATCATACCATGTGGATTGCCGATCAATGGAAAGATTATGAGATTATAGACACCTCCAAAGGAGAAAAGCTGGAGCGCTGGGGAGATTACCTTCTGGTACGCCCGGATCCTCAGGTCATCTGGGATACCCCCAGAACCCACCGGGGCTGGAAGCATCCCAACGGCCACTACCACCGCAGCAAAAAGGGAGGCGGAGAATGGGAATTCTTTGACCTGCCCCAGCAGTGGAGCATCCAGTACCGGAATCTGACTTTTAACCTGAAACCCTTCAGCTTCAAACACACCGGACTTTTCCCGGAGCAGGCTGCCAACTGGGACTGGTTCTCGGAAAAGATCCGAAACGCAGGACGCCCCATTAAGGTGCTGAACCTGTTCGCCTACACCGGCGGCGCCACTCTGGCAGCCGCGGCGGCAGGGGCTGCCGTCACCCATGTAGACGCCTCTAAGGGAATGGTCACCTGGGCAAAGGAAAACGCTCTGTCCTCCGGACTTGGCGAAGCCTCCATCCGCTGGCTGGTGGACGACTGTGTGAAATTCGTGGAGCGGGAGATCCGCAGAGGAAATCACTATGACGCCATTATCATGGACCCGCCTTCCTACGGCAGAGGCCCCAAAGGGGAGATCTGGAAGATCGAGGACGCCATTCACCCGCTGATAAAGCTCTGTGCCCAGATCCTCTCCCCGGACCCCTTATTCTTCCTGGTCAACTCCTACACCACCGGACTGGCTCCGGCTGTACTGACCTACCTGCTGGCAACGGAACTGAAAAAGTATGACGGCACTGTGGAATCCCAGGAAATCGGACTTCCGGTTACCCAGTCCGGTCTGATCCTGCCCTGCGGCGCGTCCGGCAGATGGGAAAGCAGGAAATGAGGCAGACCATGAAAAAGAAAATACTGATTCTTACCACCGGCGGGACCCTCGCCTGTGTCCAGGATGAAAAGGGGCTGGTGCCCGGGCTGTCCAGCCAGGATATCCTCTCTTATATCTCTGATATCACAGACCTGTATGACGTAGATTTCCTGGAGCTGTTTCAGCTGGACAGCGCCAATATTCAGCCCTGTCACTGGCAGGCTATGGCAGAGACCATCTATGGACAATACCAGGCTTATGACGGCATCGTGATCTTTCACGGAACGGATACCATGGCTTACACCGCCTCTGCCCTGTCCTTCATGCTTCTGAATATTCCCGTGCCTGTGGTGATCACAGGCAGCCAGCTCTCCATCCTCAATCCCCTGGCGGATGCGGTGGAGAACTGCCGCTGTGCTATCCATATGGCTGGCAGCGGCATGCCCGGCGTCTTCCTTGCCTTTAACCGGAAGGTCATCCTGGGAACCCGGGCTTCCAAGGTGCGCACCACCAGCTTCCATGCCTTTGAAAGCATCAATTACCCTTATGTGGGGGAGATCAATTCCAGAGGGCTGGATCTGCAGCGCTCCTATATTCCCGGACCTTCCGGTCCCTGTGTGCTGGAGCGGCAGCTGGAGGAGAAGGTCTTTCTCATCAAGCTGGTGCCCGGCTTCGACGGAAAGATCTTTCAGTTTCTCTATGAACAGGGCTACCGTGGACTAATCATCGAAGCCTTCGGCATGGGCGGGATTCCTTCCCTGTCCCCGGAAGTCATCGGCGATCTGAAGGACGTGATCCAAAAAGGCATGATCGTGGCAGTGAAAAGCCAGTGCCCTTACGAATCCAGCAGCCTTTCCCTGTACGAAACAGGCAGGACTGCCCTGGAAGCCGGCGTCTTCCAGGCATATGACATGAGCACGGAGGCGGTGGTGACAAAGGTCATGTGGATCCTGGGCAAACACTGGGAAAGAGCGAAGATCGAGGAAATGTTCTACAAAAACCTTGCCGGAGAGATCCTGATCCCGGACGCTTCTCCGCATCCGGTGGTGAAGAACATTTAAGTTTATACAAAGGAGAGTACACACTTGTTTATCAGAAATATTGTCATGTACCTGATCGCAGTCAATCTGCTTGCTTTTATCTGCTTCGGCGTTGATAAATTAAAAGCCAAAACCCGCCAGTGGCGGATATCCGAAAATACCCTGCTGCTGATCGCTGTCTGCGGCGGCAGCCTGGGCGCCATCTGCGGTATGCATATTTTTCACCATAAGACCAGACACAGGAAATTCACCGTGGGCATCCCTGTGATCCTGTTTATCCAGGCAATCGCTGCTATCATTGCCTACACTGTCTTACAATAGAGGAGGTAACACTATGTACGGTTCAATATTCGGAACGATTTTCCGCTTTTCCACCTGGGGGGAATCTCACGGCAAAGCCATCGGCGCTGTGGTGGACGGCTGCCCTGCCGGCGTTCCCCTGTGCGAAGAGGACATCCAGAAATTCCTGGACAGAAGGAAACCGGGACAGTCCCGGTTCACCACTCAGCGAAAAGAGGCGGACCAGGTAGAGATCCTCTCCGGGGTCTTCGAGGGAAAGACCACCGGCACTCCCATCTCCATGATCGTGCGCAACACTGACCAGCGTTCCCGGGATTACAGTGAGATTGCCGGCTATTACCGCCCTGGTCACGCAGATCTGAACTATGATATCAAATACGGCTTCCGGGATTACCGGGGAGGCGGACGCTCTTCCGGACGGGAGACCATCGGCAGAGTGGCTGCAGGCGCTGTGGCTTCCAAAGTCTTAGAAGAGCTGGGCATCTCCGTGACTGCCTACACCCGCTCCATCGGTCCCATCGCCGTCTCACCGGAGCGCTTCTGTCTGGAAGAAGCCTCCAGGAACTCCCTTTACATGCCGGACGCTGCTGCTGCTTCGGAGGCAGCCGAGTACCTGAATACCTGCATGAAAGAGACGGATTCCTCCGGCGGCGTAGTAGAATGCATCATAAACGGCGTACCCGCAGGGATCGGCGAACCCGCCTTTGAAAAGCTGGATGCCGCCCTGGCAAAAGCCATGTTCTCCATCGGGGCAGTCAAAGGCTTTGAGATCGGTGAAGGCATGAACGCAGCCCTCCTGAAGGGTTCTCAGAACAATGACGCTTACCGTATGGGCGAAAACGGAAAGGTTGTGAAAAAGACCAACCATTCCGGCGGCATCACCGGGGGCTTAAGCGATGGCTCTCCCATTGTCCTGCGGGCTGCATTCAAGCCCACGCCGTCCATTGCCGCGCCTCAGGAGACCGTGAACCGGGATGGCGAAGACATCCAGATCAGCATCAAGGGCAGACATGACCCCATTATCGTGCCCAGGGCTGTCGTAGTGGTAGAGTCCATGGCAGCCGCAGTGATCCTGGATGCCATGCTGGCAGGCATGACCTCCCGCATGGACCGGATCCGCAGCTTTTACAATCTGCCATAATTCTCCAAACCTCCGAAAAAAGTACCTTTCCTGTGTTTTCTGCGGAGGTTTTCTTTAGAAATTTTTTTGTTTTTTATCACGTCACTTTTAAACATTCAATCTTATAATCTGTAGCATAGACAGAAGACAGGAGCTAATACCATGGAAATGAATCACATCTTAATTGTAGAAGACGACAAAGACATACGGGAAGGAGTTGCCATTTACTTAAAAAGCCAGGGCTATGAGGTCTTCCTCGCCGGTGACGGCATGGAGGGACTGAAGATCCTGGAAAATGAAGACATCCACCTTGCCATTGTGGACATCATGATGCCCCGCATGGACGGGATCACCATGACCATGAAGCTTCGGGAAAAGCACGATTTCCCGGTGATCATGCTGTCTGCCAAATCCGAGGAAGTAGATAAAGTCATGGGACTGAACATCGGCGCCGATGATTACGTCACCAAGCCTTTTACCCCTATGGAGCTGATGGCAAGAGTCAATTCCCAGATGCGCCGCTACCGCCGCTTTATGGAAAAGCTTCAGGCAAATCAGGAGCAGCAGTCGGACGGGATTTACTCTTTAGGCGGACTGGAGGTCAATGAAAGCACCTTTGAGGTACGGGTAGACGACAATCCTGTGAAACTAACTCCCATGGAATTTAAGATTCTTCTGCTTCTGATCAAAAATCCCGGCAGGGTGTTCTCCGCTGATGAGATCTATGAAAGGGTATGGAACGAACGTGCGGTCAATACAGAAACCGTCATGGTCCATGTAAGAAATATCCGCGAAAAGATCGAGATTAACCCCCGGGAGCCAAAATATTTAAAGGTGGTGTGGGGCGTTGGATACAAAATCGAAAAACTTTCATAAACTGGCAGTCATCCTGATCTGCCTGATCATACTGCTGCCCTCTGCGGCAATGATGGTCGTCCGGCCGCATTACATTAAAGAAAAAACGGGAAAAGATGAATTTCCCTTCGCTTATTCCAGCGTAATGGAACAGCTGGTCACCAACAGCTATGTACTGTATGCAGAAGAACTTTTAAGCCAGGATAAAACTTTAACTCCCTGTGATATCTTCTTTCCCGACAATGTATTTTCATACAGCAGCGGGCTGGACGCGCAAACAGCAACGGAAGAATTTGCAGAGGACACCGTGGATTCTTCCGATGGATCCTATCTGGCTGATACAATCTGGATAGAAGATCAGGTCCAGGAGCGTTACGATGACTGGAGCTCAACCTTTTCCCAGATGCGTTCTTATCTGGAATATGAGATTCTGGACAGGACTACCGGAAAAGTACTGGACAGCAATCATTCCGCTCCGGGAACGAAATCTTCTACCTATCAGTCCCTGGAGGAGATCCAGACCGATTCCGTGTTAAAAAATTCCTCTGACTATGCCTTTGCAGCGGCAATCGAATACGGAGAGAACGGGAACATTGAGTCCACTCCTTTCTTCTCCCACGAAAAAAGCACCGCCTCCCAGGCATTGAATGAAAAGGCAAAATCCAATCCGTTCTCCTATATCAGTGAAAGTGAGGATCCCAATCTTACTTTCCGCAGACCGGAGAACCGAATTTATTGCTATACGATCACGAAGGACTCTCTGAAAGCACTGACGGAGGATTATCCCGGTATTATTTATACCTACAATTCCAGTGATACCTCCACGGAAGATCTGATGATCTTTTTCCTTACTTTATCCGGCATCGTCGCCGGGGCTGCACTGCTGCTTCCCTTCATCCGCCCGCTGAACACAGGGCGGGAACGGATTTTCCAGGTCCCCTTTGAACTGGTAGTGCTTATCAGCATCTCTGTGCTCAGTATCTCAGTGGCTGTGTCTGCCGATCCTTATACTATGAACCAGCAGTCCATCTACAGTGTACTGACCAGCATCGGCTGGCAGGACAGCGCTGCCAATGCCGCGCAGTATCTGTGGGGGCTTCTGGGATGGGTCATGATCTTCAGCGTGTTCTACTGGACCGCAGGATGCGCCCGGCTGATCTTTTCCATGGGTCCCAGGCAATATATCCGGGAGCATGTATTCTGCTACCGCTTCTTTCCCTGGATGAAAAAAATATGGGCGCAGATCTATGACAACCTGCTCCACATTAATTTAAAGGAAGACGCCAACCGGCTTCTTATTAAGATCGTACTGGTAAACTTTATCATACTGGGCTTTATCAGCCTGCTGTGGGTTTGGGGACTGGCAGCGCTGCTGGTTTATTCCATCGCCCTGTTCTTCCTCCTGCGGAAGTATTTCCGTAAGATCCAGGATCAGTACCAGCTGCTGCTGGAAGCTACCAATGAACTTGCCCAGGGAAATCTGAACGGTACTATCCCGGAAGATCTGGGCGTCTTCGAGCCCTTCCGGGAGGAGATCGACAAGATCCAGACCGGGTTTAGAAAAGCGGTGGACGAAGAGGTCAAGAGTACCAAAATGAAGACCGATCTGATCACCAATGTGTCTCATGACCTGAAGACCCCCCTTACGGCGATCATCACTTATGTGGATCTGCTGAAACAGCCGGATCTGCCGGAAGAGGAAAAAGCCAGATACATCGGCATCCTGGACCAGAAAGCCAACCGTCTGAAATACCTCATCGAGGATCTGTTCGAGATCAGCAAGGCGACCAGCAAGGCTGTGACTCTGAACATCGCGGACATCGACCTGATTAGCCTTCTCCTCCAGGTAAAACTGGAACTGCAGGATAAGATCGAAGCCGCAGGACTGAATTTCCGCATGAACCTTCCGGAGCATAAGGTCATCCTTCCTCTGGACGGACAGCGCACCTACCGGATCTTAGAAAATCTGCTGGTGAACATTACCAAATACGCCCTGCCGGGCACCCGGGTCTACGTTCATGCGGAGGACACGGAAAATCATGTGAAGATCATCATGAAGAACATCTCTGCTACGGAGCTGGATTTCAGCCCGTCCGAGATCACCGAACGTTTTGTAAGGGGCGATGCCTCCCGGAATACAGAAGGAAGCGGTCTGGGGCTTGCCATTGCCAAAAGCTTTACTGAGCTTCAGGGCGGCAGGCTGGAAATCTTCACTGACGCGGACCTGTTTACCGTTGAAATTACATTTCTAAAATAATCGGATAGAAAAGAAAACCTCGAAAAGGCGGTTTGTCTGCCTCTGCGGGGTTTTCTCTTTTTGCTGTTTTAAAGGATTTCGGTATCGTTTTCCAATTCTTTGTTCAGTCTCTGCAGGGTTTCCTGGGAGAGACTTCTCCTGGCATAGGGATAGATCACCTGGTTCTCCCGGTCAATGTGCCGTACCATCAAATAATAATATCCCATGGCGTTCGCCAGTATCTGAAGCTTGTTTTCCCCGTCAGGCGCCTCCTCCCAGTCCTTCAGAGCAGCGTCCAGCGCGCCGGCATAAAGCCTTGCCAGATCATGTTCCACCATCATGCCGTGCTGGACCAGGTTCACAGCAACTTCCCCCAGTTCCTCCATCATTGCCTGAAAAAGCAGCTTCTCTTCCCTCTGGTGATGCTGCTTATCCACAAAGCTGCGGATAAAAGACACCGTCTCCCGGAATTCTTCTAAGTCGATCTGATCCTGCTCCAGGAAGATCAGACATTTTTTCTTCAAATCTTCCATAGACTCCGAAATCTTTTTATGCTCTTCCATGAAGGTTTGTATGATATCTGACATGGCTTTCCCCTTTCTACGGTTATTTTCCGTCTGCCGCCTTTTACTGGCTTTGTGCTCCTAAGCGTTTAACCTTTCCAGAACCTGGCGGATATCCATTCCATGGACCACGCAGGCTTATTCTGGAAAGAATCGTTTCATATCTTCCTCTACAGTAGTAATTCCGGCTATGCCGAAGGTATCTACCAGTACCTTTGCCACATTGGGGGACAGAAACGCCGGAAGGGTTGGTCCCAGGTGAATGTTCTTCACGCCCAGATACAGCAGCGCCAGAAGCACGATGACTGCCTTCTGCTCATACCATGCAATGTTGTAAATGATCGGCAGGTCATTGATATCCTCCAGTCCGAATACTTCCTTTAGCTTCAGGGCGATCACTGCCAGAGAATAGCAGTCGTTGCACTGTCCCGCATCTAAGACTCGCGGAATGCCTCCGATGTCTCCCAGGTTCAGTTTATTGTATTTATATTTGGCACAGCCTGCTGTCAGGATAATGGTATCTTCGGGCAGAGCCTTTGCGAAATCCGTATAGTAATTTCTGGACTTGCTTCTTCCGTCGCAGCCTGCCATGACCACGAATTTCTTCACAGCGCCTGATTTTACTGCGTCTACCACCTGATCTGCAAGGGCAAGTACCTGATTGTGGGCAAATCCGCCTGTGATCTCCCCGGTTTCGATCTCTGTGGGAGCCGGACATCTCTTAGCATGTGCAATGATCTGGCTGAAATCCTTGGCGCCGTCTGCCTGTGCCTCAATGTGCTTACAGCCTGGGAATCCCACAGCGCCTGTAGTATAAACCCGGTCCTTATAGCTGTCGCTGGGCGGTACCAGACAGTTGGTGGTCAGCAGGATGGGACCGCCGAAGGAATCAAATTCCTCTTTCTGCTTCCACCATGCATTTCCATAATTCCCCGCGAAGTGGCTGTACTTTTTAAACGCAGGATAATAATGCGCCGGCAGCATCTCCGAATGGGTATAGACATCCACTCCGGTTCCCTGGGTCTGCTCCAGCAGCATCTCCAGATCTCTCAGATCGTGACCGGAGATCAGAATTGCCGGATTTTTCCTGACGCCGATGCTGACTTTGGTGATCTCGGGATTTCCATAGTGCCCGGTATTGGCTTTGTCCAAAAGCGCCATCACATCTACGCCGTACTTGCCTGCCTCCATCACAAGGGCAACCAGCTGATCCCCGCTGAGTGAATCATCCATGGTCTTCGCAAGGGCAGACTGGAGAAAGGCGTCGATCTCCGGCTGCTCTTCTCCCAGTGTATTGGCGTGCTTTAAGTAAGCTGCCATTCCCTTAAGTCCATAAGTAAGCAGCTCTCTTAAGCTTCGCACATCTTCGTTTTCTGCGGCAAGAACGCCTGCTTTCGGACACACGCTGATTTCTTCCTGTCCGGCAGGATTCCAGCGTGCTGCCTGGGAAAGCGCTTCTTTCTCTTTTATCATGTCCAATGCGGCAGCTTTTAATTCTAAAGTTTTTTTGATGGCGTCCAGGATCCTGGCATCGTCAAAATTGGCGTTTGTAATGGTAAGGAAAAGGTTTTCTGTTACCTGATGGTTCCAGGCAGTCTCCGGTTTTTTCCCTTCCTCACGCAGAATGGTCAGTACCTGGGAAAATCCTTTGGTCGCATACAGCAGCACATCCTGCAGTCGCGCGGTCTCCGGCTTTTTCCCGCATACCCCTGACTGGGTACAGCCCTGATTGCCTGCGGTTTCCTGACACTGATAGCAAAACATCTTGGTCTCCATATTTTATATCCTCCTACTACAATATATTTCTGGTTCCTCTTCCTTACAGCCAGTAAGGAATTACCCATCTGTATCTTTGATGGCTTTTGTTTTCTTTCAAGTGGTATTATAATCGACAGGAAAATTATTTCCGTGGTTAGAACCACGAAAATAATTATTTTTTCTCTTGACCGTGAAATTTTTCTATATTACACTGAAGCTACAGACAAAGCCTGTGCGGAAAGCAAGTCTCTGTCGGTTCCTTTTTTCTCTAAGGATCTGACCCCTTCAGGACATTTTCCACTTTTTCAAGATAATTTCTATCAGATATCCACACACATCCCCAAAGAATCCACTGTATCTGACAGCAAGCTTTGTCCCCTGAATCTCTGTCCTTTTTTTCATTCTGTAAAATCAGCAAAACAATCTGAACCATCTCGAATGAATCTCAAATGAATCACAACCATTTCAAATCATTGCAAATCTCAGTAAAACACGTTGTCTGCCGCTTTCCTTTCTGTTATAGTGAAAGCAGAAGCAGCTTTCCGCACTTGTTTTACGGAAAGGAGTCTATGCACAAAAGTACAACTGTCAATTCTGCTCATACAAAAGAGAAAATTCCTGCCGCGTGCCAGGAAGAAGATGCTGCACTGAAGACCATGATGCAGTTTTTCGCGGAGGAACTCCTGCCCTATTTCGGTATCACAGGGAAAGTCGCAGGCTTTGCCCCCACGGAACTGGTGCAGCTGGAGATCCAGAAGTTTTTCCAGGATTTTAACCTGATCATGCAGGACGGCTCCTGGAAGCACTTTGAATTCCAAAGTACCAACGGCGGTCTCTCTGACCTGAAAAGATTCCGGGTCTATGAGGCTGTGACCAGCTACCAGAACCGGGTTCCGGTTACCACCTATGTCCTGTACTCCGGCACCATCCGCAGACCCATGACGCAGTTCACGGAAGGACTGAACACCTACCGGATACAGCCGATCCTGATGCAGGACCAGGATGCAGACGTCCTTTTTCGGACGTTAAGCGAAAAGGCGGCAAACGGCACACTGAACCGAAAGGATCTGATCCCTATGGTCTTATCTCCCCTCATGGGCGGAGATATGCCCCAGAAGGAACGGATCAAAAACTCCTGCCTGCTCCTGAAAAAAGCCGGCAGCTGCATGAGTTCTGACGAAATACATAAGATGGAGGCGGTGATTTATGCCATGGCAGAAAAATTTTTAGAAAGCGTGGATTTAGAAAAAATGAAGGAGGAAATCAGTATGACAAGACTTGGACAGATGTTGATGGAGGAAGGATTTTCCCGGGGGATGTCCCAGGGAATCGAGAATGAAAAGATTACTGCTGCACGGAGCTTTCTGGACCTTCTAAGCCCAGAGATCATTGCAGAACGGATTGGACTTCCCCTGGAAAAGGTTCTGGAACTGAAAGCGGAACAAGACAAAAACCGCCAGTAGTGAGAAAATAATTTCAGCAATGCAATCCCTGCATTCTGCACAGCTGACCTGGAACATGGTGTGTGCTAACTATTTTCGTAATCTGTAAAATATAGGCGCTATATGTAAAAACAGCCAGCCAAAGGTCTGTTCTTCAGACTTTTGA
>NHCFC00100__coassemble_1548_pt1 | contig 25455 bp, 19 predicted proteins | sample NHCFC00100__metabat2_low_PE_019 | metagenome-assembled genome bin NHCFC00100
TGACACTTCCATCCGTTTCTGTAAAACTCCATCCTGTCTCTGAATTTCCATCTTCTCCCAGCTGTTTTGTCCCGTTCGGTCCCTGTATATTTACGTGTTTCACCGTACTTCCGGTTATACTTGGTATTTCTTCCATCTGAGCAAGATCGCTGATATCAAATTCCATACTGGTTTTCACAAGAGAATCTACCAGATAAACATTGCTGTCATCCCCGTTTACCGTTACATAACAGCCGGACACCGCCGTATTTTCATTTCCCACTTCCAGCGTCTCTGTTTCTCCATCCACGGTTTTCACACTGATTTTGACCGATGGGCTGTCCAGACCATAATCCTCTAAGTTTTCCGGGTTTTCAATAATTGTAGTCGCTGTCACAGAAGTAATAGCTGCCGCCTTATTCTCCAGTTCATCTGTATCCAGCGGGAATCCATCCTCTCCTGTGTAGATCCATGTGTCTTCTTCCTTTTGGAAGGTATATTGATTCTCTCCCTGCTCAACGGTCAGTTCACTGATGTCATCTGCATCTGCCTGAAATACCGTCTTCGTCTCCACTGTTGACTGCTCTTCTTCTCCCAGATTGCTGTTTCTTAATATAAAATATACCGCAAGCAGGAGAATCAGAATAATAATTGCCGCTGTCAGTCCCCTTTTATTCTTCATATTACTGTTTTCTCCTTTTCAGCCAAATGATAAATCCGATCAGCAAAACGCAGACAGGAATCACCGCAGTCACAAAAATGCTCCAGAAATTAACATCTGCTACCGGTATCGTCAACGCAGTCGTATCCAGGCTCTTGCTTGCTATGGAGATGACATCTGCCTCTTCCTCTCCCTGGCACAGCCACGCGAGAGACGCTGACAAAAGCTCATAATTCGCGCCGGATACCGTACTATTCATACTATCGTCAAACAAAGCAGAGGAAGAATAATAAACAATCTGTGTCTCCTTCTCATCACCCAGATCTTCCCGGATGCTTACCCCCAGATCAAAGGGACCATTTACATCCCCTTCTTCCATTTCCATGGTCTGCATATTTTCCAGATCTGTTTTAGAGTATGCGCTGTCTGAGGTAGTTAAAATGCTTTCTATCTCTAAACTGTCTCTGGGATTATCGATTTCCTGGATCCCCTGTGCCAGCGCCATTAAGATATAACGGCTGGAGGAAGATAATTCACTGGTAATTTCATTGGACTCTATATTTGGAAGCAGATAATAGGGATTCTGGGAAATATAATGATCCGTATTGCCTTCCAATACAATTCCATCGCATCGCTTCACTCCATAGCTCTCCAGAACTGAATCAAAGTTGGGCATATCCTGATCTGAATAATCGGACACGATCAAAGCCTTGCCGCCATTTTCCAGATAATCAAGGATTTTCTGTGTTTCCTCTTCTGTCAGATCTTCCACCGGGGAAAAGAGAAACAGACACGCCGCATCTTCCGGTACGGTCTCGGAACTCAGAAGATTCAGAGACTGGATATCAATATTTGCTTTCTGGATGGTATCTTTCATGGTCTCGCTCATGGAAACCTCATCATGCCCTTCCAGGGTGTAAAGAACCGGCATATCCTCTGATGTCACATAATGAATGGCGCTGGTGATCTGTCCTTCTCCGTCAAATCCTGTGACCTCCTGTGAATAAGTCTGATAATTAATTGAGGTTTCATACATGGAGTAATAATCAATAACCTTATTTTTATCTCCGCATACGGCAATGATGCTGTTATTGGTCACATTATCACTGGTATACTGGGAAGTAAAAGTAGGATAAACCGCCGGATCCTTTTTCTCGACTTTGATATGTTCACTGCCTTCTTCATACTTTTCCAGAAGTTTTTCGATATCACTGCTTTCTGCCCCATCCTGTACGATATAATACAGTTCCACATCCTTATCCAGGTCCTTCAGCATTTTCTCTGTCTGATCCCCTATGGAATATAATTTCTGGCTGCTGAGATCAATTTCCCGGTATTTTGACGGCACTTCCTGGATTACCAGATTGAACACTACAACGATGGCTATGATCACTGCCGTAATCCCAATGCTGTAGCTCCCATGCTTCAATACCTTTTTATTGCGGGCGCGCCGCTCCTTATAATCACTGATTGCTTTCTTAATATTCATCTTTCCTTTTTTCATATCTGCATATTCCTTTCTCTAAATAGATATGTCTGCACTGACACATTCTTTTGCAAAAATCAGCTCCAACGCCGTTTTTGTATAGACTGAACCGTCAGAAATACAAAAATGCAGATAATTGACAGCATATAAACAATGCCGGTAACGTCGAGAATACCGCCTACAAAGTTATCATAATGATTGGTTATGGCAAACAGATCCAGCAGTTTCTGCAGCAGTCCCTCGAAAACCGACGCTTTTACAATATAAAGAATGACCGTTGCTCCCACCAGTATCAGCCCCACAACAGAGGAAAGTACCATATCCTTTGTCATCTGATACACGCCAAGAGCAATAACTACGGCAATAACTGCAAAAGCAATCATAGAACTGAGCGCAGTATCTGAAAAAAAGCCCTCAATCCCATTCATCACATAGCTGCAGAATAAAACACCGAACGTAAGAACCGCTGCAATGACCTGACTCTCTGTGACGGAGGAAAGGAACAGTCCTACCGCAATCTGCGCGCAGCCCAGAAGGAAAAATCCCAGGATACCAGTAAATGCCATTGAATAAGACACGGTTCCATATCTGCCCATGATGAAAGGATACAGAGCACTGATGACAACCGGTATCAGATAAACCGTCACCATACTCAGATATTTTCCCATGACAATCTTCCACACAGGAACCGGCGCTGTAAAAAGCAGCTGGTCTGTCTTATTCTTCTTTTCTTCTGCCAGGATCCTCATGGTCAGGACCGGAGTGATGATCAGAAACAGAAAGGTTACGGAACTTAACGTCAAACCAAAATCCGGGCTTGCATACTGCATATTGTATGCAGTAAAATAAATCCCCATGATCAGTAAAATAAACGCAATGAAAACATACCCTGCCATAGAGGTCATATAACTTCTCAGTTCTTTTTTATACATTGCCAGCATAGCTGTTCTCTCCTCCTTCCTCCTGGCTGCTGTCTGTCAGCTTCAGGAATACTTCTTCCAGGCTCATATTGCTTGGCTGCATTTTCAGGATCGGACATTTTGCCTCTGCCAGGGCAAAGAAGATATTCTCCCTCATATCCTGCTCTCCCCGGATCTTCACAGAAAAGTCGCACGCGCCGTCTACTATGGATTCATGGTATATGATGTCTTCCATATTTTCCACCAAGGCAAGGGCATTCCTGATCTCCTGCTGCTCCCCTTTTACCGTCAGCTCCAGAGAATTGGTCCCCGACATAAGCCTGCTTAAATTTTCCGGAGAATCACTGGCTACCAGCTTTCCGTGGTCAATGATCAGCACATAATCACAGACCGCGCTCACCTCCGAAAGAATGTGGGAGCTTAAGATCACTGTGTGCTTCTTGCCAAGGCTTTTGATCAGGTCCCGGATTTCGATGATCTGCTTGGGATCCAGCCCCACCGTGGGTTCATCCAGAATGATGACCTCCGGATATCCCAGCAGCGCCTGGGCAAGTCCTACTCTTTGCTTATAACCTTTCGACAGATTTCTGATCAGTCTGTTCTTTACATCGTGCAGCCTTGTAGTTGACATAACTTCTTTGATGTTCTGCTCTCTTTTTTCTTTTGGAATGGACTTCAGCTCTGCCACAAATCTCAGATATTCCGTAACCGACATATCCTGATAAAGAGGAGGCATTTCCGGAAGATATCCGATCTTCTTCTTTGCCTCCTCCGGCTCGCTTAAGATATTGTGTCCGTCAATCAGCACTTCGCCCTCTGTAGAAGCAATATAGCCTGTGATCATATTCATGGTCGTGGATTTTCCTGCGCCATTTGGACCAAGAAACCCGTAAATCTTGCCTTTTTCCACTACAAAATTCAAGTGGTCTACAGCTGTGTGATTGTCGTACTTCTTTACAAGATTCCTTACTTCAATCAAAATACTCCCTCCTGTTTCTATCACTTTTTCCTTTCTATTCTATGGAAAAATTGTGATAAAAATTAGATAATACTGTGTTTTTTCTGTGAAGCCAGGGACCCCTGATCCCAGCCCCTGCTGCCGGTTTTTGCCACTGTTTCAGACAAAAAACCTTCTCTGAACATTACCCACATGTTAATAACAGCAAAGTATCTGCCGCGTCTAAGTATCTGTTGTGTCAAAATGTCCGTTGTTGCTGGACCATGCTGTTTTATGATAGAATAATGGAAAACAATCTTATGATTGTTAATTGTTAAGTGCAGGAGGAGGATAAAGCTATGAACAAAATGAAAAAAACCTTGCATTTTCTCTGGTTTTCATTAGCAGCTGTATTGCTGCTTTGTATAGGGATCTTTCTTTGGCTGAATCATTCTATTTCAAAGAAAAACTCTGAAACCTTGCAGGAACTTACCTCTACTTATATGGATGGTCTGAGCACGCAGATTCAAATGCATTTTGAAACCCTGGTCAATATGCGCATGCTTCAGGTACATGCGATCGCTCAGGCTATACCGCCCGAAAACGTCCAGGAATTAGACGATGATGTCCGCACAGCTATGACGGATATGGCAGCGTTTCGGGATTTTACCCATCTTTCCATATACGACACAGAAGGAAGGGCATATCTGATCTATGGGGATGATGTAGAGATTGAAAATGAATCTCTGTTTCTGGAAACCGTGAATAGGGGCGACGCGCTCTTTACGACAGGAATCGCAAGCGATGGGACTTTGATGGTCATGTATGGGATATCTGTGGGCTATCCAAATACGGAAGGTTATCCTCTCATCGGCGATGATCCGTGCACCGCATTAGTCGCCGGAGTTCCTGTCGATACCCTATCTGAAAATCTGTCTCTGGGCGTTGAATCTTCCTTGATCTTTGCCCATATTATCCGTCCAGATGGTTCTTTCGTGGTGAAGAATGAGAGCAGCGGTGTCGATACAGAAACCATTTATGAATGGTATCGGAAAAACGGTTATGAATCCGGTATGGAAAATATTGATGAACAGATCGCGTATATGAAACAGAGCGTTGCAGATAATACCGTCTGCAGTTTAGAAGTGGCTGTGCAGGGAGAACTGAGGCATATCTATATCTCTCCTTTGCCGGATACCGATTGGTCTTTGGTCTGCATCATGCCCCACGGAGTACTGGATGAAGCACTGAACCGTCTAGGCACACATAATTCGACGGTTTCTATGATTGGCTGTTTTTTGATCCTTGTTTGTATGCTTGCAGTTTTCTTCACCTATATGTATTTTTCCCGCCGCCAAATGGCAGAACTGGCTTCTGCCCAGAAAGAAGCGGAATATGCAAACAAAGCCAAAAGCGAGTTTCTTTCTAATATGAGCCATGATATCCGTACCCCCATGAACGCGATCGTGGGTATGACAGCCATTGCGGCAACGAATATTGAAAATCAGGACAAAGTACTGGAGTGCCTCCGCAAAATAACTTTGTCCAGCAAACACCTGCTGGGACTTATTAACGATGTACTGGATATGTCAAAAATCGAAAGCGGGAAGCTGACTCTGCACTTTGACCTGTTATCTCTGAGAGAAACTATGGAAAGCATTGTCAGCATCATTCAGCCCCAGATAAAGTCAAGAAAGCAGTCGTTCAATATTTTTATCCGCGGCATCCAGGATGAGAACATTTACGCTGACGGTGTCCGGCTGAACCAGGTTCTCCTGAACCTGCTGTCCAACGCTATGAAATTTACTCCGGACGGCGGAGAGATTACGGTCACTGTTTCCCAGGAGGATTCTCCTAAAGGGGAAAACTATGTGCGCACTCACTTTTGGGTAAAAGATAACGGTATTGGAATGACAAAAGAATTCCAGAAAAAGATCTTTGAATCCTTTGTGCGGGAAGATAACACACGGGTCCGCAAAACCGAAGGTACCGGTCTGGGTATGACCATTACCAAGTATATTGTAGATAAATGTGAAGGCAGCATCGAAGTACACAGCGAAATAGACAAGGGGACGGAATTCCATGTGATTTTTGACTTTGAACGGGGAGAATCCAATACAGAAGAGATGGTTCTGCCTGACTGGAAAATTCTTGTGGTAGACGATGATGAAGAACTGTGCCGCAGCGCGGCAGAGACTTTAGATGAGATCGGCGTTCATTCAGACTGGGTCACCAGCGGTCCGGCTGCCATCGAGATGGTAGAAGAACATCATGCACAGCACAAAGATTATTTTATTGTTTTGCTGGACTGTAAAATGCCTGAAATGGACGGCATCGAAACTGCCCGGGAACTGCGCCGCCGCATCGGAGATGATATTCCAATCCTTCTGATGTCTGCCTATGACTGGGATGACGTAGAAGCTGAGGCAAAAGAAGCAGGCATATCCGGCTTTATTACCAAACCCCTATTTAAATCTACTCTGTACCACAGTCTGCTTCCTTTTGCAGACATGGAAAAAGAGCGGACGGAAACCCATGCTGAACCCAAAATGGATTTTACAGGCAAACGGCTGCTGGTAGCAGAAGATAATGAGCTGAACTGGGAAATTGCCAACGAACTTTTGTCTCTTTCCGGCTTTACTCTTGACTGGGCAGAAAACGGAAAGTTATGTGTCGAACAATTCCAGGCAGCACAGCCGGGCTATTACAGCGCTATCCTGATGGATCTGCGTATGCCTGTCATGAACGGTCTCGATGCGGCAAAGACCATCCGCAGCCTGAAACGTGAGGATGCAAAGAAGATTCCTATCATTGCCATGACCGCCGATGCCTTTTCCGATGACATCAAAGCTTGTCTGGACTGCGGTATGAATTCTCATGTTGCCAAACCGCTGAACATGCAGGAACTGCTGCGAATACTGCAGAAATACTGCTCTGGTGACTAAAAAATAGTGTAAAAACCAAATCAAACTATATGAAAAACCGGCTGTCTTGTTCAGAACAATTCAAAAGTTCTGGTAAGACAGCCGGTTTTTCATCTCCTTATCCCTTCTATCCGCTGTATTTCACCCCGAAAGCCTACTGCTGTAAAATAGGTTCCTTTGTAGGCATGCCAGCCTTACGGGGATACTTTTTCGGCGTAGGCTTCACTTTCCTGATCACCACCAGGGCTCTTTCCATATCCGTTTCAGGAAGGCAGAAATTCTCTTCCTTGATTAATTTCCCTCCCAATACCTGGATTGCCTTTCCTGCCTCCTGGATCTCCTCTGCTGCCTTTCCTGACTTATAGGATACAAAGCAGCCGCCTTCCCTGACATAGGGCATACAATATTCACACAGGGAAGCCAGGCGGGATACGGCTCTGGACACACTCAGGTCATACTGCTCCCTGTATTGTGCCTTTCTGGCGCCGTCTTCTGCCCTTCCGTGGACCGTTTCGATGCCATCCAGGTTTAGTTCCAGAATGACCTGATCCAGGAATTTGAGCCGTTTATTCAGCGAATCCAGCAGGGTCACCTGTAAATGAGGAAAAGCAATCTTCAGGGGGATCCCCGGAAAGCCTGCGCCGGTTCCCACATCTATGCAGGAATTGATCTCCTTTAAGTCCACCGCCTTTGCAATGGACAGGCTGTCTGTAAAATGCTTCAGCAGGACCTCCTCAAACTCTGTGATTCCTGTCAGATTCATCACCTTATTCCACTCAACCAGAAGTTCATAATACCGGATAAACTGCTGTTTCTGCCGCTCATCAAGGGATATTCCATATTCCCTGCAGCCATTCTCCAGAATACTAAGATTATAGTCCATTCCTCTCTCTCCTATCTGTGCTTCCTGTAAGATTCCATATACACCAGCAGGACAGAGATGTCTGCCGGGGATACTCCCGCGATCCTGGATGCCTGTCCAATAGATACCGGACGGTACTGGCTTAATTTCTGCTTTGCCTCTATGCGCAGTCCGCTGATCTCCTGATAGTCCAGATCCTCTGGAAGCTTTTTGGTCTCCAGCTTTTTAAACCCTTCCACCTGCTTAAGCTGGCGCTTAATGTAACCGTCATACTTAATGTTAATATTGACCTGTTCCCGCACATCTGCCGGCAATTCCGGGCGTTTCTTATCCAGGGGCGCTACCAGATCGTAGGTAAGCTCCGGACGACGGATCAGATCTGCCAGGGAAATACCATTCTTTAACGGGGTGCTTCCATACTGTTCCAGAAGGTTCTGTACTTCCGGCACAGCCCCCACATGTACATGTTCCATTCGCTGGGCTTCTTCCGCGATCTTCTCCTTCTTCCACAGAACGTATTCATACTGTTCTTTGGTGATCAGCCCTGTCTGGTATCCTTTTTCCCTCAGCCTCAGATCTGCGTTATCCTGCCTTAACAGCAGACGGTACTCTGCGCGGCTGGTCATCATACGGTAGGGTTCGTGGTTTTCCTTTGTCACCAGGTCGTCGATCAGGACGCCGATATAAGACTCTGAGCGGTCCAGGATCAGCATCTCCCTTCCCAGAATCTCCATGGCAGCGTTAATCCCCGCGATCAGCCCCTGTGCCGCAGCTTCCTCATAGCCTGAACTTCCATTGAACTGTCCGCCGGAAAACAGCCCTTTGATGTTCTTGAATTCCAGGGTAGGATACAGCTGTCTGGCGTTGATGCAGTCATATTCTATAGCATAGGCATTTCTCACGATCCTGGCGTTCTCCAGCCCCGGTACAGAGCGGTACATGGCATACTGGACGTCCTCCGGCAGGGAGCTGGACATGCCGCCGATGTACATTTCATTGGTGGAAAGCCCTTCCGGCTCTATGAACACCTGATGCCTGTTCTTATCTGCGAATTTCACCACCTTATCCTCAATGGACGGGCAGTATCTGGGACCGGTTCCCTCGATCATACCGGAGAACAAAGGCGACCGGTCCAGATTTTCCCGGATGATCTCATGGGTTTTCTCATTGGTGTAAGTAAGCCAGCAGGATACCTGATTGATCTGCACGTCCTCCGGATCCGTATCAAAGGAAAACGGGATTACTCTCTCATCACCCTTCTGCTCTTCCATCTTTGAAAAGTCAATGCTTCTCTTATCGATACGCGCTGGTGTCCCTGTCTTAAAACGGTACATTTCGATTCCCAGCTTTTTCAGAGATTCTGTCAGGTAATTTGCAGCCTGAAGACCGTTGGGACCGGTATAGTTGCTTACATCTCCGTAAATACATCTCGCCTTTAAATAAGTTCCTGTACACAGCACCACTGCTTTGGTATGGTATTCGGCGCCGGAATAAGTCCTGACTCCCGTAACTTTCCCTTCCTCTGCCATAATTTCTGTGACTTCCGCCTGGCGAATGGTCAGGTTTTCTGTATTTTCCAGGGTACGGCGCATCTGCCTTGTATATTCCTGCTTATCTGCCTGCGCCCGCAGAGAATGCACGGCAGGTCCCTTGGATACATTGAGCATCTTGGACTGGATAAAGGTTTTATCAATGTTTTTCCCCATCTCCCCTCCCAGGGCGTCAATCTCCCGGACCAGATGCCCCTTGGAAGTTCCTCCGATATTGGGATTGCAGGGCATCAGGGCAATGCTGTCCACACTTACGGTAAACATAATGGTGCTCAGTCCCAGCCGCGCGCAGGCAAGAGCCGCTTCACAGCCGGCATGTCCCGCGCCTACCACTGCCACGTCATAGGTTTCCTCTAATCTATTCATGCTTTCTGTCCTTTCTCTCTCCCGGATCTGTTCTCTCTTCAACATTTTCTAGGATTTTTAGAAGAGATATCCACATTTTTGCTTTCTTTCCTTCTTTTCCTGTGGAAAATCTCTGTCTTTTTTTACTTTCCTGTGCAGAATTTGGAGAAAATTTCATTGACCAGGTCTTCTCCAACAGCCTCGCCGATAATGCTGCCCAGAGCCTCGTAGGCATTCATCAAATCAATGGAGTAAAAGTCCTCCGGCATCTGCATCTCGATGCTCTGCTCCACCAGCTCCAGGCTCTTCTTCGCGTCTTCCAGCGCTGTCTTATGCCGGATGTTGGTAATGTAGATCTCATCATTAAACGATAATTCCCCTTCAAAGAACATTTCTTTGATCTGCTGTTCCAGTCTGTCCATCCCCAGCTGTTCCTTGGCAGAGACTGCCACTACCGGCTGCCCGGTCCTCTCTCTTAGCTCCTCTTCTGAAACGATCTGCTCTAAATCCGTCTTATTGAGGATTACCACAGCCTTCTTCTCTCTTACGATCTGTATGATCTCTTCGTCATTTTCGTCCAGTGGCACGGAAGCATCCACTACATACAGCACCAGATCCGCGTCCTTTGCATGTTCTATGGCTTTTCCTACACCGATCTTTTCCACCAGATCCTCTGTATCCCGGATCCCTGCAGTGTCGATCATTCTAAGGGAAATCCCGCTTAATACAATGGTCTCCTCCAGTATATCCCTGGTCGTTCCCGCAATCTCTGTGACAATAGCACGCTCCTCTCCTACCAGAAGGTTCAGGAGGGAGGATTTACCGGCATTGGGCTTGCCTACAATGACGGTTTTGATCCCTTCCTTCAAAAGCCTGCCCTCTTTCACGGTATCCAGAAGCTTCTGTATCTCCTTCTTCTGCTTTTCCACTTCTGTTTTCAGGGTTTCTCCATAGCCGTCTATGCTGATATGCTCCGGGTCGTCCAGGGCAGATTCGATAAAGGCAATCTGATAGATGATCCCTTCCCTGATCTTCCTCACTGCCCGCTGTATATTGCCTCTTAACTGACTGACAGAGCTTTTCAGGGCATATTCATTCTGGGCGTTTATGATATCAATGACAGCCTCTGCCTGAGACAGATCCATCCTGCCGTTTAAAAATGCCCTCTTAGAAAATTCTCCCGGCTCTGCCGGTCTCGCCCCGTACTTGATCACAGTTTCCAGCACCCGCTTCATTGCCAGGACGCCGCCGTGACAGTCAATCTCTACCGTATCCTCCCCGGTATAGCTCCTGGGACCGTCCATAACCATGACAAGTACCTCGTCGATCACCTCTTCCCCATCACAGATAAAACCATAATGGATGGTGTGGGAGGGAACTTCTTCTATCTTCTTTTTTCCGCCTTTTGACCGGTAAATCTTCCCTGCGATCTCTCTGCTGTCCGGTCCGCTCATGCGGATGATACCAATGCCTGACGCTGTCATGGCAGTAGCTGCCGCCGCAATCGTATCCGTCATTCTTCCTTCTCCTTCCTGATCTGCAAACTTTCTGGGAAACTAAAGACCAATCTTCTGCGCGCCGCTTGCCCGCAGAATAAAAAATTCCAGGTAAAAGCGCGCAGGTTTCCCCTATTATTCACGCTTTCACCTAGAATAATCAAAGTAACATTCTCTATTTATCTCTGCCTTTTAATTTTACCACAACATGGCGGTAAGGCTCATTTCCTTCACTGTAGGTTTCCACATAACGGTTCCCCTGCAGCGCGGAATGGATGATCCTTCTTTCGTAAGGATTCATAGGCTCTAAAGATACGGGCTTTCTGGTCTTTCTGACTTTATAAGCAATGCTCTTTGCCAGATTTTCCAGAGTCTCTTTTCTTCTCTTTCTGTAGTCTTCGGTATCCAGCTTCACACGGATATAACCCTGTCTGCCCTTATTTACTACAAGGCTTACCAGATACTGAAGAGAATCCAGTGTCTGTCCTCTCTTGCCGATGAGGATGCCCATATCGGAACCGGTAAATTCGATATCCAGGTTTCCTTCCTCTGCCTTATATTCCATCTTGATCTCAACTTCAAGTCCCATCGCATGGAATACACCGTTTAAGAATTTCTCTGCGTCTGCTTTGATGGCAGCGATTTCTTCATCGCTTCTTACAACCGCTTTTTTCTCTTCTGCAGGCTGCTGGGCTTTTACTTCCTGCTTTTCCTGCAAAGCTTCTTTTTTGGAAACCTCTTTTTTGCTTTCTTCTTTTCTGGTGTTTTCTTTCTTCGGCTCTTTTCTTGCTTCCTTCTTAGCTTCTTCCCTTCTGGGAGCTTTCTGCCGTTCTGGTTTTGCTTCTTTTCTTTCTGCCTTTTTCTCAGCCGCCGGTTCTGGCGCCGGCTCTTCGGGTAAGGTGTCTGCTATTTCTTTTTTTGCCGCCTTGATGATGGCTGGTTTGGAACCAAAACCTAAAAACCCTGTTTTTCCTTCAGAGATAACCTGTATTTCCAGATTCTCACTGGAAGTTTCATATTCCAGACTTGCCTTGGTAATGGCTTCATCTACCGTCTTAGCTGAAAACTCTCTGAACTCCATGTTTCTTCCCCCTTACCTTCTATTTCTTTTTGTTTTTATTCTTTTCATCAAACTGTGCTACCATATTTGCCTTTGACGCCAGGCTGCCCGGCTTTGTCTTCGGCACATTGGATGTATAACCGGATACATTGCTTACAGATCCGCTCTTTTCCGCAATGGTCTTTTTCTTGGGCTGTTCCAGATTCTTTACATTCATCTTTGCCTGCTGGCTGATGTTGGTAGTGGTTACGCCCCTCTTCGCCCGTTTCTTTGCCATCTTTTCCTGATTCTGCTTAATGAACTCATCCATGTTCATATTGTTCAGATGTCTGTTGATGATCAGCTGCTGAAGGGATCGGATCACCGCACCGATGATCCAGTAGATACCGATACCAACCGGGAATGTAAAGCAGATAAAGGCTGTAAACAGCGGCATGAACAGGTTCATGCTCTTCATGGTAGCTTCCATCTGAGAATTATTTCCGTTATTGCTGCTGCTGCTGGAAGCAGAAGGCATCAGCTTCATATTCAGTACCTGTGTCGCCCATGCCAGCACAGGGATTAAAATGGCAGCAAAAATCAGCAGATAATGGTGAGATGACCACCCGGACTGGATCAGCGCCCAGGGATTGTCCGCAATATTAAGCCCCAGAAAATTCTGCAGAGGCTGGATCTTGTCCGCGGTCTGATTCAAAACGTCCGCGAATCCCTGAAATTGATCAATATCTGCCAGTTTGTCCCACTGTGACGGAGACAGGTTATATAAAACGTCGATCACCTGATTGTTGGTGACCTTGTCAGCATTCCATGTATAAACTCTGATCTTATTGTCTGTAATAAAAGCAGACATAATATCCGCAAATCCATCCACACTGGTGATCTGCGCTACCGCAGCATCAAACATGGATTTGATACCGCTGATGTATCCAGGCATGTTGATGATAACCTGATACAGCGCGAAGAAGATGGGCATCTGGATCAGCATCTGAAGGCAGCTTCCGGTAGGAGAAACTCCGTACTTTTCATAGACTGCCATGGTCTCTTCCTGCATCTTCATCTGGGAAGCCTGGTCTTTTTTTCCTTTGTATTTCTTCTGAATTTTCTGCAGTTCCGGCTGCATGACAGCATTCATTTTTGAAAATTTCTGCTGTTTTACCTGCAATGGGGTCAGAAATGCATAAATGATCACAGTAAAGATAATGATACACAGACCTAAATTGTGTACCCCAATGCTGTAAATACCGTTCATCAGCCAGCCCATGACTTCAGCTACCCAATTGACGATCGGCATTGTACTTTTCGATAGTAACATACCCAAAACAGTATCCTCCTTATAATTTCGCCCTTATTAAGCGCTCACGGCACAGGATCATATCCCCCTTTGGAAAAGGGATTGCATCTCAGAATCCTCCATGCAGCAAGCAGACCGCCTTTTAATGCACCGTATTTTTCAATGGCTTCCAGTCCATACTGAGAACAGGTGGGTATATAGGGACAACAAGTTCTCTTCAGCGGAGATAAATACTTCTGATAAAACCTAATCATTGTTATCAATACTTTTTTCATTCTCTTCACTTCTCATTATCTTATGGAGTCTTCCTAAATGAAGCAAGGCACTCTCAAGGGAATGGAAACCCTGTTCTTTTCCACTCACTCTTACAATTACAACTATATCGTATCCATTTCGGAATTTTTCTTCATTAAGGCGGTAGCTTTCTCTGATCAATCGTGTCAAATGATGCCTTACCACACTGTTTCCTACTTTTTTGCTTACGGATATTCCAACTCTGTTACGATTCAACTGGTTTTCCTTTACATACATAACCAAATAACGATTCGCAAAAGATGTTCCCTTTTTATAAACCAGTTGAAAATCGCTGTTCTTTTTTAATGATTCTGAATATTTCATACTCTGTCCTTTTTCGCAAAGAGAAGAAAAGACCACAATTCTGCGGTCTTAAGCTGATAAAACTTTTCTTCCTTTTGCTCTTCTGGCAGCTAAAACTTTTCTTCCGCCTTTGCTGCTCATTCTAGCTCTGAATCCGTGAACTTTGGATCTCTGTCTTTTTTTCGGCTGAAATGTCATTTTCATAACTCAAGGCACCTCCTTATATCAACTGGACATCTTCTTTTCAATTTTCTTCATTCCTTTTGTGGAATTCTATCATTCTCATCATTTCTATAGATGTCTCTTTAGTTATGCATGATAGAAAACATCATTTCAATTATATTCATAAAGCCTTGTTTCGTCAAGCATTTATTGACATTTTTCCTTTGATTTTCGCAAGAAAAACGTTATACACAGGTTATCCACCGCCTATCCACACAAAATTGTGGATTACTGCTGTAAAGCCTGTTTATCCACTTTCTTGTACACAGATTTATTCACATTTTTTAGTTGACGTAATTTTATCCACAAAATGTGGATAACTTGTGGATAACTTTTCTATTCTATACACATCCAGCCCTTTTATTTTTTCAAAAATCCTTATTTTATCAGGTTTTTCGACATGTGGATTGTGTTTCTGACATTATACACATTTTTCACATTTCCCTCTTTCCCCAGAAATATATTATGTGGATTTCCTCATTATCCACATGATTATTTCCACATACTCACATTGCCTATTATTTCGTTAAATTTTCCACGATCTCATACTATTTCTACTATATATAAATACAGCCATAAAAGTTATCCACATAGTCACAGACCCTTCCATGGTTCGTCCGTTGAGATTTTTGTTAAGATTTCTTGGCACAATCCCGCATTTTTTCATTGCTTAAAATTCGTTTTTATTATATTATATAGATATATATACGCTGAAGGAAAGTGCGCTTGTGCGGACTTTCTCTTGTTGTTGTGTTTAAATTGTTCAAATTATACTTTTTGGGAGAATAAAAAATGCACATTATACAGGAAAAATGGTCTGAAATTCTAAACATGATAAAAATTGAACATGATGTATCTGATATTTCCTTTTCCGCATGGCTGGAACCATTGAAGGTACACAAGGTGGAGGGCAATGTGGTCACCATTATCGTAACCAACGGCAGCATGGCGCTCAACTATATTAATAAGAAGTATCTTCTTCCTTTAAAAGTAGCCATCGCAGAGACTACCGGGGAGGACTATGAAATTTCTCTGATCCTTCCTGATGAGATCACAGAGGAATCCGTGGAAACACCGTCCCCGGCAGATACGGATAACAGGGAAAATATCGCAAAGGCAGGACTGAATCCCCGCTATACCTTCAATACTTTCGTGGTTGGAAATAATAATAAGATGGCACATGCCGCATCTTTAGCAGTTGCGGAATCTCCCGGAGAAGCCTACAATCCCCTGTTCATCTATGGAGGCGTAGGTCTTGGAAAAACCCATTTGATGCACTCGATCGCACATTTTGTGCTTCAGAAAAATCCAAACGCCAAGGTTTTGTATGTGACCAGTGAATATTTCACCAATGAACTGATTGAATCCATCCGTAACGGAAATAATTCTACCATGTCCAAATTCCGTGAAAAATACAGAAACATTGACGTACTTCTCATCGATGATATCCAGTTCATCATCGGCAAGGAATCTACACAGGAGGAATTTTTCCATACCTTCAACACCCTCCACGGAGCAAAAAAACAGATCGTTATTTCCTCAGATAAACCGCCAAAAGATATGGAAATCCTGGAAGACCGGCTGCGTTCCCGCTTTGAATGGGGTCTGATCGTGGACATTTCTTCCCCGGACTATGAAACCCGAATGGCGATCCTCCGCAAAAAGGAAGAATTGGACGGTTATAAGATCGACGACAAAGTAATTGAATATATTGCCAAAAATGTCAAATCCAATATCCGTGAGCTGGAAGGTTCTCTCAATAAGATCATGGCATACGCCAATCTGGAAAAAAGCGAGATCAACCTGGCTCTTGCGGAAAAAGTATTAAAAGATATTATTTCTCCCAATGAGAAGAGGGTGGTAACACCGGAACTGATCATCAATGTGGTTGCCGAACACTTTGACCTTTCCCCCTCGGACATTGTAGGGAACAAGAGAAACTCCAAAGTGGTCTTTCCACGCCAGATCGTCATGTACCTGTGCCGTGATATGACAGGCATCACTTTAAAAAATGTAGGAAAATACTTAGGCGGCAGAGACCATACTACCATTATGAACGGAGTAGAAAAAATAGAGAAAGAAATCCAGACTTCTGATTCCACCAGGGAAATCATCGAAATCCTGAAGAAAAAACTGAATCCTTCCAAACAGTAAACGCACAGGCTGAAAGTTATCCACATTACCCGGTGAATACCGTGTGTATTGCATGTGGAAAATTTTGATTCGCATTTTTTCAAATTTTTTCCCACATGCTTATCAACACCGGTTCCACTGGAACTTCAACCTGAACCCACAAAGTTATCCATACGCCAAACCCTTGAGTTTATGCGGTTTTCGGGACTTATTCACATATTCACAGCCCCTACGGCGATTACTGCGGATTTGTTATTAAATTTATATTTTATAAACCACCTCACCACAGAAAGGAAGTTATTCACATTATGAAATTAGTTTGTCCTAAAGCTGAACTTCAGAAAAGTGTCAATATCGTCATGAAAGCCGTTCCAGGAAAAACAACCATGCCGATCCTGGAATGTATTCTCATTGATGCTTCTACCAATGACATTAAATTTACAGCCAACGATATGGAACTGGGTATTGAAACCCGTGTTCAGGGCATGGTCCTTGAAAAAGGCATCATTGCTCTGGATGCCAAGATTTTCTCCGATATTGTAAGAAAGCTTCCGGAAAATGACGTTACTATAGAAACAGATGAAAAATTAAATGCATCCATTACCTGTGAAAAAGCAAACTTTCATATTCCGGGGAAATCCGGAGAAGATTTTTCCTATTTGCCTTTGATTGAAAAGGAGGAAGGAATCCGGATTTCACAGTTTACTTTAAAAGAAATCATCCGTCAGACGATTTTTTCCATTGCTGCCAATGAGAATAATAAGCTGATGACAGGAGAGCTGTTCCAGATCGAGAACAATATGCTGAGAGTGGTTTCTCTCGACGGACACCGGATTTCTATCCGAAAGATTCCATTAAAAGACGAATGCCGTGACAGAAAAGTCGTGGTTCCCGGTAAGACATTAAACGAAATCAGCAAGATTTTATCCGGTGAAATGGACGATATGGCAGAAATTTACCTTTCTGCAAATCACATTTTATTTGAATTTGATGATACAACCGTAGTTTCACGTCTGATCGAAGGGGAATATTTCAAGATCGACCAGATGCTGTCCAGTGATTATGAGACAAAAATAAAGATTAATAAGAAAGAGTTTCTGGATTGTATCGACCGGGCGACCCTTCTGGTAAAAGAAGGAGAAAAGAAGCCGATCATCATCAATATCCAGGACGGACAGCTGGAACTGAGGATTGATTCCCAGATCGGTTCCATGAAAGAAGAGATTGATATTGAGAAAGAGGGCAAAGATATCATGATCGGCTTTAACCCGAAATTTCTCATTGATGCTCTGAAAGTAATTGATGACGAGGAGATCAGTATTTATCTGATGAATGCCAAGGCGCCGTGCTTTATCCGGGACGATGCCCAGCAGTATATTTACCTGATCCTTCCGGTAAACTTTAACGCAGCAGGAAGATAAAAACAGGTGTAAAAGCCGTCAGGAGGAAAAAATGGAAACAATCAAGCTGAGAGATGAATTTATTAAGCTGGGACAGGCGCTGAAAGCCGCGAATCTGGTGGAAGACGGTGTTGAAGCGAAGTATGTCATCCAGGACGGAGAGGTAAAAGTCAACGGAGAGGTTGACATAAGAAGAGGAAGAAAGCTGTACGACGGCGATGTGATTTCTTTTCACGGAGAAGAGGTCAAAATTGTAAAATAAGGAAAGCAGTCCAGGCTGTTTTCAAACAGGGGAAATCACAGGTGCACTATGTATATTGAATCGATCGAGCTGAAGAATTTTCGCAACTATCAGTCTCTTTGTCTGGAATTTGACAGAGGAACGAATATATTTTACGGTGATAATGCCCAGGGTAAGACCAATATCCTGGAGGCAGCCTATCTGTGCGGTACGACTAAGTCCCACCGGGGCAGCAAAGACAAAGAGATGATACAGTTTGATTCTGACGAGGCGCATATCCGTATGAGGGTAAACAAAGACGGCGTTTCCCGCAGAATTGACATGCATTTGAAGAAAAATAAATCCAAAGGGATTGCCATTGACGGGATCCCCATCAAGAAGGCGGGAGAGCTTTTCAGCATTTTGAATATGGTCTTTTTCTCCCCGGAGGATCTGAATATCATTAAAAACGGCCCGGGGGAGCGGCGGCGGTTTATGGATTTAGAGTTATGTCAACTGGATAAGATTTATCTTTCCAATCTGTCCAGTTATAACCATGTACTGAATCAGAGGAACAAACTTTTAAAAGACCTTGCCTTTCAGGACTCGCTCCGGTCTACTCTGGACGTATGGGATATGCAGCTTGCCCGTTATGGAGAAATGATTATAAAAAGCCGCGGAAATTTTATTGAAGAGATGAACCGTCTCATTGAGGGAATACACAGCAGCATCACCGGGGGAAAGGAAACGATCCGGCTGGTCTATGAGCCCAATACAGAGGCAGAAGCGCTGTTATCCAGGCTGACTGCGGATAGGGAAAAAGACTGCAGGTTCAAGATTACTTCCGCCGGTCCCCACAGAGACGACCTGTGTGTGCTGGTCAATGGGATCGATATACGAAAATACGGATCCCAGGGGCAGCAGCGTACAGCGGCATTATCCCTGAAATTGTCGGAGATCTATATGATCAAGAAGATTGTTAAGGATATGCCGGTGCTGCTTTTGGATGATGTTCTGTCAGAACTGGATTCCAGCCGGCAGAATTATCTGTTAAACAGTATCCATGAGGTGCAGACCATGATTACCTGCACCGGACTGGATGATTTTATAGACAGAAGATTTCATATCAGCAAAATTTTTAAAGTGGTAGACGGAAACGTATATAATCCTTCTTAAAAGTTGACATAAATTAAAAAGGAAAAGTGAATCACAGAGGCATATGCCTGAAAACAGGAGGAATTGCATGAGTACAGAAATTAATACAGAGTACGGAGCCGACCAGATTCAGATTCTGGAAGGTCTGGAAGCAGTAAGAAAAAGACCGGGTATGTACATCGGAAGCACTTCCGCAAGAGGACTTCATCATCTGGTCTATGAGATTGTAGATAATTCCGTAGACGAAGCGCTGGCGGGATACTGCACGGAAATTGACATATCAGTAAATGAGGACAACTCCATTACAGTCATTGACAACGGAAGAGGGATCCCGGTAGGCATTAATCATAAAGCAGGCATTCCTGCTGTAGAAGTTGTATTCACGATCCTCCATGCAGGAGGCAAATTCGGAGGCGGGGGATATAAGGTATCCGGCGGGCTTCACGGGGTAGGCGCATCCGTTGTAAACGCGCTGTCTACCTGGCTGGAAGTTACCATTTATCATGAAGGAAAGATTTACCGCCAGAGATATGAACGTGGCAAAACCATGTACAGTCTGAAGGTGATAGGTGAGTGTGAGCCGGAAAAGACGGGAACCATGGTATGTTTCCTTCCGGATCCGGAAATCTTTGAAGAGACTGTTTTTGATTTCCATACATTAAAACACCGCTTCCGGGAAATCGCGTTCCTGACCAAGGGACTGAAGATCATTGCCAGAGATAAGCGGGAAGAAGAAGAGAAGAGAGCAGAATTTCATTATGAAGGCGGAATCAAGGAATTTGTCCAGTATCTGAACAGAAGTTCCACCGCTCTTTATGAGGAGATTTTGTATTTTGAAGGAATGAAAGACGGCGTTATGGTGGAAGTTTCCATGCAGCATAACGATTCTTATACAGAAAATACGTATGGATTTGTAAATAATATTACCACACCGGAGGGAGGAACCCATATAGTGGGATTCCGCAATGCCCTTACAAAGACTTTTAATGACTATGCTAGAAAGAATAAGCTTTTAAAAGAAAACGAGCAGAATCTCAGCGGAGAAGATATCAGAGAAGGTATGACTGCCATCATCAGTGTAAAGATTGAAGAACCGCAGTTTGAAGGACAGACCAAGCAGAAGCTGGGCAACAGTGAGGCGAGAGGCGCCGTAGACAGTGTGGTAAGCAGCCAGCTGGAGATTTATCTGGAGCAGAATCCGGCTGTAGCCAAAATCATTATAGAGAAGTCCATTTTGTCACAGCGGGCAAGGGATGCAGCCAGAAAAGCCCGTGAGCTTACCAGAAGGAAGTCAGCTCTTGAGGGGCTCTCCCTTCCGGGAAAACTGGCGGACTGTATGGACAAGGATCCTGCCAACTGTGAGATTTATATCGTAGAGGGAGATTCTGCCGGAGGTTCTGCGAAAACCGCAAGGAGCCGGGCAACTCAGGCAATCCTGCCCCTGAGAGGAAAGATCCTCAACGTGGAGAAGGCGCGCCTGGATAAAATTTACGCAAATGCAGAGATCAAAGCAATGATCACGGCTTTCGGCACTGGAATCCACGAAGATTTTGACATTACGAAACTGCGTTATCACAAGATCATCATTATGACCGATGCCGATGTAGACGGTGCGCATATTGCTACATTGCTTCTGACTTTCTTATACCGTTTTATGCCGGAGCTGATCAAACAGGGATATGTGTATCTGGCAAAGCCGCCTTTATTCAAGGTGGAGAAGAATAAGAAAATCTATTATGCTTATTCTGAGCAGGAACAGGAAAAGATCCTGGCTGAAATCGGAGCAGAAGGCTGTAATATCCAGCGGTATAAAGGTCTGGGCGAAATGGATGCAGAGCAGCTTTGGGAGACCACCATGGATCCGGAGAGACGTATCCTTCTGAAGGTAGTCATGGACGAGGATTCTGCTTCTGAGCTGGATCTGACGTTTACGACCCTGATGGGAGACAAGGTAGAGCCAAGGCGGGAATTTATTGAGGAAAATGCAAACAAAGTAAAAGATCTTGATATCTAAAAATGCCTGCGCAAGGCAGCAGTTAAGGAGAAACTAAATGGAAGATAATGTATTTGACAAAGTTCAGGAAGTGGACCTGCAGGCAAAAATGGAGGAATCCTACATCGAATACGCCATGAGCGTAATTGCATCCCGCGCCCTTCCTGATGTAAGAGACGGCTTGAAGCCGGTACAGAGAAGAATTCTCTATTCCATGATAGAATTGAACAACGGACCGGATAAGCCTCACAGAAAGTGCGCCCGTATCGTCGGAGATACCATGGGTAAATATCATCCTCATGGAGACAGTTCTATTTACGGAGCCTTGGTAAATATGGCACAGGACTGGTCCACCAGATATCCGCTGGTAGACGGTCACGGCAACTTTGGTTCTGTAGACGGCGACGGCGCGGCAGCTATGCGTTATACAGAAGCGCGTTTAAGCAAGATTTCCATGGAAATGCTTGCTGATATCAATAAAAATACGGTTGACTTTAATCTGAACTTCGACGGAACAGAGAAAGAACCTACGGTTCTTCCCTCCAGATATCCGAACCTTCTGGTCAATGGTACTTCCGGTATTGCGGTAGGTATGGCGACCAATATTCCGCCTCATAACTTAAGAGAAGTGATCCAGGCAGTCGTAAAGATCATTGACAACCAGGTGGAAGAGGACCGGGATACCCAGATTGAAGAGATCCTTTCTATCGTCAAGGGACCGGATTTCCCTACAGGAGCCACGATTTTAGGAACCAGGGGAATTGAGGAAGCCTACCGTACCGGCAGGGGCAAGATCAGAGTCCGCGCGGTGACCGATATTGAGACCATGCCAAACGGAAAGAGCCAGATTATTGTTACAGAGCTGCCCTATATGGTAAATAAGGCGCGTCTGATAGAAAAAATTGCCGAACTGGTAAGGGATAAGAAGATTGACGGCATCACCTCCATCGGCGACCATTCCAACAGGGAAGGTATGCGCATCTGCATTGAACTGAGAAGAGACGCCAATGCCAATGTGATCCTGAACCAGCTCTATAAGCACACGCAGCTGCAGGATACCTTTGGTGTGATCATGCTCGCTCTGATCAGCAACGGACAGAAAATGAGTCCAAAGATCATGAATCTTCTGGAAATGCTGAACTATTACCTGAAACATCAGGAAGATGTAGTGACCAGAAGGACGCAGTATGACCTGAATAAGGCAGAGGCGAGAGCGCACATTGTAGAGGGATTATTAAAAGCTCTCGATGTGATCGATCAGGTGATCCAGATCATCCGGGCTTCCAAGACCCGGGCAGAGGCAAAGGATACTTTAATGGAAACCTTTGGCTTTACCGATGTACAGGCGCAGGAAATCGTAAATATGAGGCTGTATCAGCTGACCGGTATGGAGCGGGAACGTCTCCAGAGAGAATTTGACGAGCTGGAAGCAAAGATCCGGGAATTAAAGGCAATCCTTGCAGACAGAAAACTGCTGTTAAGAGTGATCAGACAGGAGATCCTTGCCATTGCTGAGAAATACGGAGATGACAGAAGGACTTCCATCGGCTATGATGAATTCGATATTTCCATGGAAGATCTGATTCCCAAGGAAAATACAGTTATAACCATGACAAAACTGGGTTACATAAAGAGAATGACCGTGGACAATTTCCGCAGCCAGAACCGGGGTGGAAAGGGCATCAAAGGAATGGCGACCATTGAGGATGATTACATCGAAGAATTGCTGATGACTACCACCCATCACTTCCTGATGTTCTTTACCAGCGCGGGAAGAGTCTACCGGATGAAGGCGTATGAGATCCCTGAGGCAGGCAGGACTGCCAGGGGAACCGCGATTATCAATCTGCTCCAGCTGCAGCCGGAGGAGAAGATCACGGCGGTGATTCCTATTAATGAGTTTAAGAAGGGAAATTATCTCTTTATGGCGACCAGAAACGGTCTGGTAAAGAAAACACCTATCGAAGATTATGCAAATGTTCGTAAGACAGGACTTGCTGCCATTGCTCTTCGGGAAGATGATGAACTGATCGAAGTAAAGTTTACGGATGGTAAGAAAGATATTATCCTTGTTACGAAATTCGGTCAGTGTATCCGCTTTAATGAAAATGACGTAAGGACCACAGGAAGGATTTCTATGGGAGTCCGGGGCATTAACCTGCTGGAGGAAGATGAAGTCATCGGAATGCAGCTGACCTGCCAGGGGGATTATCTGCTGATCGTATCCGAAAAAGGTCTTGGCAAGAGAACCTCTGTAGGTGAATTTACACGTCAGAACCGAGGCGGAAAAGGGGTAAAATGCTATAAGATCACGGAAAAAACAGGAAATGTGATCGGAGTGAAGGCTGTCAACAGTGACAATGAAATTATGATGATTACAACAGAGGGAATTATTATCCGTCTGGAGTGCAAAGATATTTCTATACTGGGCAGGATCACATCCGGTGTGAAGCTGATGGATCTGAAGGATGATATTACAGTTGCAAGTATCGCAAAAGTAAGAGATAAAGAAGAAGATCAGGGAGAAGAAGAGGAGAAGGAAGAGACGAAAGAAAACAGCACAGAAGAAGAATAAGGAGAATACCTATGAGAAAAAGAAAAAGGATTTTTCTGCTTTCAGCGGCTTTTCTTTGCATTTTTCTTATGACGGGATGCGGTAAAGTAAGTACAAAATCACCAGAAGCTGTCGTGAAATCTATGCTTCAGGCATATCAGGAAAAAGATCAGGATTCAGTCCTTGCATGTATGGGACTGAATCCTGACAAGAAGTGTGAAGACGCTGTGCAGGATGAGATCGATTATAATATGAAAATTTTTGAAGCACATGAGGCAGAGAAGATTGGTGTAGAGAAATCAGGCGTGTTAGGTGAGACAAAAGGAAACCAGCTGGTATATACCTGGTATTATTATGAGATCAAGAATAAGAAGGAGACCTTTCAGGCGCCTGCCATGTCCTTCTATTTTGTCAAGGAGAAGGATAAGAAATATTATGTGATCCCGGCAAAAGACGTCACAGATGAGATGAGTGAATATTCCAGAACTGAATATGAAAAATTCACGCAGTCCGAGGAATATAAAAAGTATAGGAAATCCTATAAGGAATTTACCAGGGAAAATCCTAAGTATGAGTCAAATCTGGAAATCAGCTATCAGGAGCTGACAGAGAAAAAAGAAAAGTAACACAGTCGGACAGGATAGGGGGACTGTCTGCAGTAAGGAAAAGGGAAAGAAGGTACAGCCAAAGGTGAGAAGAATCATATTGATGGTGGCGTATAATATACTGCTTGTACCTGTTATGTGGTGCAAGCTGTGTTACTATGCCAGTCATGTAGATAAATATACAGAAGAAGAGAGATATAAACTGCTTCGTTTCATTGACCGGAGAGCGATCAAAGGAGGCAGGATCCATATTGATGTCCACGGACAGGAGAATATACCGAAAGAAAATGGATTTATGTTTTATCCCAACCATCAGGGACTTTTTGATGTGCTTGCGATTATCCAGGCATGTCCGAAACCATTTTCTGTGGTAATGAAAAAGCAGATACAGTCCATCCCCTTTTTAAAACAGGTATTTGCCTGTATGAAGGCATATGCCATTGACCGAGATGATGTAAAACAGTCCATGCAGGTAATCCTTAATGTAACCAAAGAGGTAAAGGCAGGGAGAAATTACCTGATCTTTGCGGAAGGGACCAGAACAAAACATCCCAATGATGTGCAGGAATTTAAAGGCGGAAGCTTTAAAAGTGCTGTAAAAGCCCAGTGTCCCATCGTACCTGTGGCATTGATTGATTCATATAAGTCTTTTGACACCAAGTCTATAAAGAAAGTAATTGTGCAGGTGCATTTTCTGGAGCCGATCCCGTATGAAGAGTACAAAGATAGGAAGACAGTAGAGATCGCAGAAGAGGTAAAAAGACGGATAGAAGAAGTAATTGAAAAAAATGAAAAAAAGTAATTGACAAATCTGCGTTGTATAAGCTATAATAGACATTGCTCATGCGGAGCAGAATTGAATAAAATATTTATTCAGGCGTTGGAGAAATACTCAAGTGGCTGAAGAGGCGCCCCTGCTAAGGGTGTAGACGGTTCACGCCGTGCGAGGGTTCAAATCCCTCTTTCTCCGCTGACAGGAAGACCTGTCAAAGGAAGTTGAAAAAACTTCAAAAAAAGCTGTTGACAAAGTGCTTTCGATATGATAATATATCAAAGTTGCCGAAA
>NHCFC00100__coassemble_1565_pt1 | contig 24107 bp, 17 predicted proteins | sample NHCFC00100__metabat2_low_PE_019 | metagenome-assembled genome bin NHCFC00100
CTTTCCAAAGTAGAGGAGGCAACCAAAGTCCTTTACGATTACAGTGAAAAAGTAAAAGAACAGTATGTACGGTTCCAGAAGCTGGAACGTGTGAAATTTGCTCTGTTTATCCTCAGCAGCATTTCCTCTCCCATTGTTCTGGTGCTGCTGATCTTAAATATGCTGCATATTCTCTGATGCAGCGCAGAAAAAATAGTTTTTTTGCCAAAAAGGATCGCTGCACGGATCCTGAGACAGGCTCCCTTCCAGGCGGCAAGCGTATATTTTCCCCTTGTCTGCCCGGAAGGGAGCCTGTCTTTTAGTGCTGCGGTCCCTTTTTCTGCGTTTTTTCTGATTGGATGTTCATAACCAGCATCTGGAGCCGGTTCTCAATATTGGCAAAGCTGACGTCCGGATCATAATCCAGCGGCAGGATCTGGGCATCCGGATACAGTTCCTTTAATTTCTTGGTAATCCCTCTCCCCACCACATGATTGGGCAGGCAGCCGAAAGGCTGGAGGATCACAAAGGCACGGCAGCCCCTGGCTGCATGGTGCAAAATCTCTCCTGGGATCAGCACGCCCTCTCCGGTGTCAAAGGTATGATGGATGATGGGATCACTTGCCTTTACCAGCTCATCCATACGGCACGCCGGCTCATAGAGAGGGTGGTCTTTGGCAATGGAATCCGTCACCCGGTGCGCCAGGTCAAAGATCTGATTGGCAGTGTAGTACCACACCTTATCCCCCACGCCCTTTTTGATATGATATTCCTTAATCTGGGCTTCCTGGTAAAAATAAGTTTTGCGGATCACGTCCGTCATTCTGGCTTCGATGATCTCAAATCCGTTCTTTTCCAGATAGTCTTCAATGTGATGGTTTGCCCCGGGGTGGAAATTCAGCAGGTATTCTCCCACGATCAGTACCCTGGGCTTTGGCTGGCTTCTGTCATAGGGCACTTCCTTCATCAGGCGCACAGCCTTTCTAAAACCTTTCTCCATACCGGGGATGCCGCCCTGCAAAAGTCCCTGGACCACTTCGTCCATGGCTCTGGAGAACGCCCGGTTCGAGCTTCCTCTGACCACTTCATACGGACGGATCTTTCTTAACAGTTCTTCCAGTGCGTCAATGATCGGCATACCGAAGGCGATTTCCGCCGCGGTCACAAGGTTCATCTTAAATCCCGGATGCAGGTCATGGTAATCCTGGTCGTCATTGGTCAGGATAGGTACCTCCGGAAACCCGGCGTCGTCCAGGGCTTTGCGCAGAAGGGCGCTGTAATGGGTCAGCCGGCAGTCGCCGATGTATTTTCCCATGCCCACCGCCGTATTTTTGCTGTCGTATTCTCCGCTTTTTAAGGCGGCAAGGGCTTCTCCGATGACCATCTGCGCCGGGAAGCAGATATCATTATGTACATACTTTTTCCCCAGGCGGATGGCTTCCTCTCCGCCCACCTCCAGCGGCACTGCCCGGATGCCTTGAGTGCTGAAGGCAGCTGCCATGATCTGGCTGAAAGCGTGGGAGGTGTTGGGGATCAGCACGGTTTTTTGTTTCTTCTCCTTCCGGGTGAACTTTACAGGATAAGGTTCCTCCAAAGGTTTTACGGTCAGCTTCTCTCCCTTTGCCCGTCGCATGGCAATGGTCTCCAGGAAAGAGCGGATGCGGATCCGCAGGGGTCCCTGGATATCGCTTTCGTCCAGCTTTAAGATCAGCGGCGTCTTACCGGAGATCTCCTTCATCAGACGTATAATTTCATCGGAAAGATAGGCATCGTGACCGCAGCCGAAGCTGACGATCTGCACGTATTCCAGGGCGTCGCTGGAGGCTGCCAGCACTGCGGAGGACAGCATCCTGGCGTGGAAATTATTTACAATGTCCAGTCGGCTTTTGCTGAGATCTTCCTGATTGGCTCCTGGCAGGGAGTCGGCAGTCAGCACCGCAATACCCATGCCCGTGAACATCTCCGGCAGGTCATGGTTCACCAGGGCGTCGTTCTGATAAGGGCGGGATGCCAGGACCACGGCAAATTTTCCGGATTCTCTCGCCTGTTCCAGAACCGCCTCCCCTTCCTTCTCCAGCTGGCTCTTAAAGGATGCCTGCGCCCGGTCTCCCGCTTCCATGGCAGCCCGGGTCTCTCTGGGAGAAATGCCGAAGGTCTCTTCCATATATCCGGTCAGCTGGCGGTCCCGGTCCTCCCGGGTGTGCCAGTGAAACAGCGGAGCGTCATAGGCAGTTCCCCGCTCCATCTGGGGATTGTCCGAATTCTGGATCACCAGAGGATATCCCTTTACGATGGCGCACATGGATTCACTGGTCTTTTCCGTATTCTCTGACGGAACGGCTGTCACTGCCGGCAGGAAAATCCGGTCCACACCCTTCTCCTCCAGATTGCGGATGTGTCCGTGGACCAGCTTTGCCGGAAAACATACGGTATCCGAAGTTACCGCAGACAGTCCCTGCTCATAGATCTTCCTGCTGCTTTTATCCGACAGCTTCACCTGGAAGCCCAGCGAAGTAAAGAAGGTCCTCCAAAAGGGCATATATTCCCAGTAGGACAGCACCCGGGGAAGTCCGATCACCGGGCTGTCCTTGGTCACTTCCCTGACCGGAGTGCAGGGGTATTCCGAAAACAAAAGTCTCTCCCTGGTCTTGAACAGATTGGGCACAGACTTTTCCTTCTGGATCTGTTCTTTCAGTTTCCGGCTGACTTCTTTCTCCTTTGGTTCTCCCAGGATGCTGCCTTTTTCACAGCGGTTGTTGGTCACCCAGGAGTGACCGTTGGAAAAGGTGATGATGGTGCGCTTGCAGTGGTTGGTACAGAAAGGACACACGGCATTGGCGCGCTGTTCATAGGTAAAGTGATCCAAAGCCTCCAGCCCGATAAAGGTTCTGTGCTCTGGATGCTCTCTATGGTGCTCTGCCGCCAGAAGGGCTGCCCCGATGGCGCCCATCAGACCGGGATAAGGCGCGCGGATCACTTCTTTTCCGATGTATTCTTCCATGGCGCGCAGGACCGCGTCATTCTCAAAGGTTCCGCCCTGGACAATGATCCGGTCCCCCAGCTGGTCCACATTGGAAAGCCGCACCACTTTGGTAAATACATTTTCAATAATGGAGCGGCACAGACCTGCCATGATATCCTCCGGCTTCCTGCCGTTTCTCTGCTCGGTAATGATGCTGCTGTTCATAAAGACGGTGCACCGGCTTCCCAAGGCTGCCGGTTCTTCCGAGGAAAAAGCTGCTTTTGCGATTTCCTTTGCGGGAATATGCAGGGTGGAAGCAAAGTTCTCCAGGAAGGAACCGCATCCGGAGGAACAGGCTTCATTGACCAGAATATTGGTGATGACTCCTTTTTCCAGCCACATAGCTTTCATGTCCTGTCCGCCAATGTCCAGGATAAAGGTGGCGTCCTTTACATACTTTTCTGCCGCTCTGGCGTGCGCCACCGTTTCCACTGTATGGCATTCTGCCTGAAACGCCTCGGAAAAGAGCATTTCTCCGTATCCTGTAGTTCCCACGGATAAGATCTCCAAATCTGCCTTCGCCGTGTCATAGCGCTTCTTCAGCTCTTGCAGGGCTTTCTTTGCCACCTCCAGCGGTTCTCCTTCATTGGGCGCATAGAAATAATCGATCAGCTCTTCCTGTTCATTTAAAAGCACAAACTTGGTGGTGGTGCTTCCGGAATCAATTCCCAGATAAGCCCGGATCCTGCTGCCCTCCTTGGGCGGATTCCAGCGGGTATTTTTCTTCCTGTGGCGCTTTTCAAAGGCTTTTCTTTCCTCCGGGGAGGCGAAAAAGGGCTTTGTCTGACTGCTCCTTCCCGCCCTGCGGTCCATCCCTGCCAGCTGGTCTGCCAGCTCCTGCACTGTCAGAGGCTTTCCCTCCGCCTGCAGCATGTTTCCCAGGGAAAGGGCAGCTCCGTAAGCAACCATCAGCTCCGGATGCTCCGGGATCAGGATGTCCTCCTCAGAAAGGTCCAGCCGCTCGGCAAAGACCCGGATCAGCCTGGGATGAAAGGTCAGAGGACCTCCCTCAAACGCCACCGGCTTTTCGATCTTCAGCCCCTGGGCAAGGCCTCCGATGGTCTGCTTGGCAATGGCATGATAGGTAGAAAGCGCCAGGTCCGCCTTGGCAGCCCCCTGATTCAGCAGAGGCTGGATATCCGTCTTGGCATAGACACCGCAGCGCCCGGAAATGTCATAGACACAGGTGCCTTTTTCTGCCAGGGCGTTAAATTTCTCCACCGGCGTTTTCAGCACCGAAGCGATTTCATCGATAAAGGCTCCGGTCCCTCCGGCACAGCTGCCGTTCATGCGCATATCCGATGCCTGGGACATGCCGGTCTCCTGGTCTTTGGCAAAAAAGATCATTTTGGCATCCTGTCCGCCCAGTTCTATGGCGCATCCGATAGAAGGATACAGGGCGCGCAGGGCAGCCGCATTGGCAGCCACCTCCTGTACAAAGGGAAGCCGGAGCTTTTCTGCAATGGGTTTCGCGCCGGAGCCGGTCATGGCAAACCGCAGTTTCCTGCCGGCAAACCGTTTCAGGCACGGCTCCAGAATCTGACAGATGCTGCGGACCTGGTCCGCATAATGCCTGCGGTAGTCCGAGTAAAGCACTTCTCCGCTCTGGGGATCCCGGATCAAAAGTTTCGTGGTCGTGCTGCCTACGTCAATTCCTGCTTCTAATATCTCTTCATTGGTATTTCTCATATTACTCATCTCCACATTTCAGTACCAGGCAGCCTTTGCCCTGCAGCCGCCCTTTTGTCCGGCAGGGAAACATTCCCTGCCTCTGCCATGGTCTGAAAATTTAAAAAAGGAACAGCACCCAAAGGTGCTGTTACATTTTTCCTGTTTCTCAGTCTCCTATTATAAACAAATCATACTTGATGAGTCAACATTTTTTATATTTTCCAGCTCATCCTGCCAGATCCTCACGCTGGCATCGCTGGGCATGCGGAGATCTCCTCTGGGAGAAACTGCCACGCTTCCCACCTTTGGTCCGTCCGGAAGGCAGGAACGCTTAAACTGCTGGGAGAAAAATCTCCAATAGAATTTTCTCAGCCACTGATAGATGACCTCTTCCTCATACACTCCTGCAAACACCGCTTTTGCCATCCGGTAGATTTTCGCCGGTGAGAAATGGAAGCGGAGCATATAATAGAGGAAAAAGTCGTGGAGTTCATAGGGTCCCACCAGATCCTCGGTCTTCTGGGCGATCTCGCCGTCTTTGGGCGGGAGCAGTTCCGGGCTGACCGGGGTATCCAGGATATCCAGCAGGATGTCCGAAAGCTTTTCCTGCCCGCAGGTATCCGCATAGTAGCGCACCAGATGCCTTACCAAGGTTTTCGGCACAGAAGCATTGACTCCGTACATGGACATATGGTCTCCATTATAGGTTGCCCAGCCCAAAGCCAGCTCTGACAGATCTCCGGTACCGATCACCAGCCCGCCGCACTGGTTGGCAAGATCCATGATCACCTGGGTCCTCTCCCTTGCCTGAGAATTTTCAAAGGTCACATCGTGGACCTGGTAATCCTGTCCGATATCTTCAAAATGCTGCAGCACCGCCTTCTTAATATCCACCTCTTTTAAGGTAGCTCCCAGCCTTGCCGTCAGTTCGCAGGCATTGGTGTAGGTCCTGTCTGTGGTCCCGAAGCAGGGCATGGTCACGGCGAGGATGTCCTTGCGGTCAAGTCCCAGGATATCAAAGGCTCTGGCTGTCACCAGCAGCGCCAGGGTGGAATCCAGTCCTCCGGAAATTCCCAGCACCGCCCGTTTGCTCCTGGTATGCTCCAGACGTTTTACCAGCCCCATTGCCTGGATATTCAGGATCTCATCACAGCGCCGCTGCCGTTCTCCCTGCTGGTCCGGCACGAAAGGATTGGGGGCAAAATACCGCTCCAGCTTTGTCTCCTCTTTGGGAAGCCTAAAGGAAACCTCCCAGTATCCCATCCGCTGCTCCTCCTGCCAGGTGGAGATCCTTCTTCGCTCTCCCATCAGCCTCTGGATATCCAGTACCCCATAGATGGTTTCGTTGGCAAACATCTTCGCCTCTGCCAGCACCGCGCCGTTTTCACAGATCAGGCTCTGTCCTCCGAAGACCAGGTCCTGGGTGGACTCTCCGTTCCCGGCGGTGGCGTAAAGGTAAGCGCATAAAAGCCTTGCGGACTGCCCCTTGACCAGCTCTCTTCGGTAGTCGGATTTTCCCACGGTCTCATCGCTGGCAGAGAGATTGACGATCACATTGGCGCCTGCCATGGCATGGGCAGTGCTGGGGGGACAGGGCGACCACAGATCCTCACAGATCTCCGCCGCTACGCAAAGCCCCGGCAGATCTTCACAGACAAAAAGCTGCCGGCTGCCAAAGGGCACCTCCCTGCCTCCCAGGGAAATCATGCCTGCAGTACCTTTTCCTGAGGAAAACTGGCGCGCTTCATAAAATTCACTGTAATTGGGCAGACACTCTTTGGGAACGATCCCCAGGATCTCTCCCTCATTGACCGCTGCCGCTGTATTGTATAATTTCCCGTGGAACACCAGGGGAAGTCCTACGAAGATCAGTCCCGGCGTATCCTTTAATTCCTCTGCCAGGATCAGCAGCTGCTCCTTTGCCGACGCCAGCAGGGTCTCCTGCCAGAAAAGGTCGTGGCAGGTATAGCCTGTGATGCACAGCTCCGGAAATACCAGGATCCTGGCTCCCTGGGCGCTCATTTCCTTTGCCTTCTTTACAATCTCTTCCCGGTTGTGCACGCAGTCCGCCACACAGATCTGCGGCACTGCTGCTCCCACTTTTATGAATCCGTCCCTCATGCTCTCACCAAACCTTTCCTCTCCTACTTTCTGCACTCTTTTAAGATTCTTTTCAGATCCTCTACAGAAAACTTATAATGTTTATTACAGAAATGACAGTTCATCTCAATTTCTTTTCCCTCATCGACCATTTCCTGGATATCTTTCTTTCCGATGCTGATCAGCGCCCGTTCCACCCTCTGTCTGGTACAGTTGCAGTAAAACTGTGTGGGAGCGGTCTCGTTAAACTCCAGGTCAAAGCCCTCCAGAAGGATCTCCAGGATCTTTTCCGGTGTGCAGCCTTCTTCCAGCATCTGAGTCACAGATGTGACCTTTTTCAGGTTCTCCTCCAGACGGGAGATCACCGCTTCCTCCGTAAAGGGCATCAGCTGCAGGATAAAACCGCCTGCCTGCTTTACCGTATTGTCCTTTTCCATAAGGACGCCCAGTCCCACAGAGGACGGCACCTGTTCACTGGTGGCAAAATAATAGGTCAGATCCTCCGCGATCTCGCTGGTCTGGAGCATGGTCTGCCCTGCATAGGGTTCCTTCATCCCCATATCTTTGATCACATTCAGAAAGCCCACGCCCACAGCGCCTGCCACATCCAGCTTTCCTTTGTCATTGGCATGGAGGACCACATTGGGATTTCCCACGTAGCCTTTGACATTTCCTTTGGAATCTGCCGTGACGGTGATGCCGTTTAAGGGACCTCCTGCTTTGATCTGCAGGGTAAGAAGGTCTTTCTCCCCCTTCATCATGGTGCCCATCATGGCTCCTGCCGTAAGCAGGCGTCCCAGAGCTGCCGTTGCCACCGGACTGGTGTTGTGGGCTGCCCTGGCGTGTTCCACCAGATTTCTTGTAGTTGCCGCAAAAGCCCGGATCTGGTTGTTGGCTGCCGTAGCTCTTACGATATAATCTCCTGTATAGGTTTCCATAGTATAATCTCCCGTTTCTTGTGAATTCTTTCTTAATGAACCAAAATTCCGGCTTCCTCAGAAACCGACTTGCCCTTTTCCTTTGCGATCACATAGATCCTCTCGCTGTGCTCCGTCACCGGATCGTGAGTAAAGGCGTCATAAGCTGCCAGGAAGGTAAGCCCGGCTTCTCTTAACAGTCTTTTCACGGTCTCCAGATCGTATGCCCGCTGACAGTGGATTTCCTCATATTTCCTGTACAGAATCTCACCGTCTCTCTCCTCGGGAATAAACAGCGCCAGATCGTACTCATTGATCTGTTCCTCTTCATCATAATAATTATCCCAGATGAAGCTGGCATCCTCCCGGTTCTCCGCAATGGTGGCGTCCCCCAGGACCTCCCGGTATTTATAAGGCGTATTCAGGTCAAAAATAAAAACGCCGCCCGGATCCAGGTAATTGTTCACCAAAGCGAACACGGTCCGCAGATCTTCCTCCTGGGTGATATAATTCATACTGTCGCAGACAGATACCGCCGCCTTTACGGTTCCGTACAGCTCAAACTCCCGCATATCCTGGAGCAGATAGAGGATGTCTTTTCCGCTTTTCTCTTTCTTTTCCATGGCGATCTCCAGCATATCCATGGAATTGTCCACGCCGATCATATCATAACCCTTCTGTGCCAGAAGCTGGGTCATATTTCCGGTGCCGCAGCCCAGCTCCAGCACCAGACCGTCCGTCACGCCGTATTCCTGCAAAAGCCCGGTCAGGTAGGCGCACCACTCCTCATAGGGGATATTATCCATAAACAGGTCATAGACCCTGGCAAAACTCTCATAAGAACTCATTCATCCCATCCCTCGTAAAATCGTACATTGACTGCAATGTTGCGCACTTCGTCGCCTTCCAAAAGCTCCAGGTCTGCCGGATCCGTTACATGGGGAAGCTCCGGTTCCTCCTCGGAAAGCTCCAGGGTCAGCCAGTCCCTTGCTGCGTCATTGGCATTGTCCACGGCATCCTCCAGGGTATCGCCCTCTGCCTGGCAGCACGCCAGATCCGGGAAGAATGCCTGGTATTTTCCCTCCTGTGTTTTTCTGATCACTGCCGGATATATAAACTTCATGAAATTCTTCCTTTCTGTCAAATTTTCGGAAATATTATACTATACTTTCCCCTTTGCTTCAACTGTTTGGACGGTCATAAAATTCCCGGACAAACTGTATAAACTGCCGTACATGGGGCTTTAAGATCCTGTTTTTGCTGTATACAATGTAGAAACTGCGCATATGGGCACTTTCATCCAAAGGAAAGAGCAGGATCTGCCCTGTTTTCTCCAGATCCAGCACCGAACGGGCGGAGAGTACAGAGATGCCCACGCCGTTGACAATGGATCTTTTGATGCTTTCCAGATCGTTCATCCTGGCGACCACCTGCAGCTCCTCCGGAGAGACGCCGATGGATTCCAGAAAGAGATCCATCTCTTTTTTCGTACCGGATCCCTTTTCCCGCATGATCATGGGATCCTTCATAAAATCCCGGAAAGTCACTGGTCCGCTTTTCATCTGCAGGTAATGCCTGGTCACAGGAGCCGCGATCACCAGACGGTCCTGGCAAAAGGGGATAAAACAACAGTTTTCCTCTCCGGTATCCTGTCCCACCAGGCTCACATCCACGCTGCCGTCTGCCACACGCTGGATCGCCCCTGCGCTGTCCGACTGCAGGGAATGAAAACAAACCTCCGGGAAAACCTTACCAAATCCAGCCAGAAGCTCCGGCAGCAGATAGGAGGAAGGGATGGTGGAGACCCCCAGGTCAATGACCCGCTTTTTCTCCTCATGAAAATCCTCCAGCAGGTTGTCCCGGATATGGAGCATACTGACCGCGCTGTCGTACAGCTGCTGCCCTCTGGCTGTAATCGACAGCTTCTTGGTGCTCCTCAATATCAGCTTTGCGTTAAGCTCAGTTTCCAGAGCTCGGATGTGCGCGCTGATGGTAGGCTGGGTCAGATACAGACGGCGGGCTGCCTCAGAAAAACTGCCGTAATCCACCACAGCCACGAAGGCTTCCAACTGCTTAAATTCCATGGGCATACTCCTTCCTGGTGCAGATGCCGGTGATCTCTGCTAAGGCGGCGAGAGCGGCATCCAGCTCCTCTTTTGTATTTTCCGGTCCAAAGGAAAAGCGGATCGTCCCTTCCGGATAGGTTCCCAGCGTCTTATGGGCACTGGGCGCACAGTGCAGTCCCACCCGGGTCATAATACCGTAACGGGAATCCAGCAGATACGCCGCCTCTGCCATGTCCATGCCCGGCGTCTGAAGGGAAACCACGGCGCAGCGGTCCTTCGCTGTCTTCTTTCCTATCAGGCGCAGGGAGGCTTCCTGGGGATCCAGCTTTTGGATTCCTTTCAGAAAATACTCCGTCAGTTCCATTTCCCGGCAGAAAATTTCTTCCACAGAGAGCTTTTCCAGGTGGGTAAGCGCTGCATGAAGTCCCAGGATTCCCGGGATATTGGGCGTTCCCGGTTCAAAACGATCCGGAAGGAAATCCGGGATCTCTTCTGTATGAGAGATGCTTCCCGTCCCGCCGCTGATCAGAGGGCCCATCTCCTGTGCCAGGGCATCCCGGATGAGAAAACCTCCGATCCCCTGGGGTCCCCGCAGCCCCTTATGTCCTGTAAAAGCAAGGGCGTCTATGTGCAGCGCCTCCATATCCAGGGGCAGGACTCCCGCGGTCTGGGCAGTATCCAGGATAAACAGCAGACCATGCTTCCTGCAAAAATCGCCGATCTCCTGTACCGGCATCAGTGTGCCGCATACATTGGATGCGTGCAGACAGACCAGAAGCCTGGTTTCCGGGCGAAGCAGGGCTTCCGCCTCAGCAAGCAGCAGACTTCCGTCCGGCAGACAGGGGATCCGGTCAAAGGTGACTCCGGTCTCTTTCAGCTGCGTCAGGGGGCGCATGACTGCATTATGCTCCATAGCGGTCACCAGTACGTGATCCCCGGGCTTTAAGATGCCTTTTAATATATAATTCAGACTTGCCGTTATATTTCCAGTAAAAATCACATTTTTTCCTTTTCCGGAAGAAAAGCCGAACAGCCTGCGAAGCTGCTCCCTTGTATCAAAGATCTGCTCTTCTACCGAATATGCAGCGTCATAGCCGCCCCGGTTCACATTCACTGGGGACCGGGAAAGATAATCATAGACGGCCTCTGCTGTTCCCGGCGCCTTGGGAAAGGAGGTGCTCGCCTGATCCAGGTATATTTTTTTCATAGAATCCAACTATCCTTTCGTAAGATGTTCTCATCATAGCACGATTTATAAACAAAATCTATAAATATACATAAAATCCGACTATATTTAATTGGAGGAAACTTCCTGAGAATGATATGATTTGAAGTGAGAAACCGATACATCCGATCCCATTTGCCAAAGATCAGGTGTATCGTAAAAAAGGAGGAAAAACAAATGAAAAATGAGAAAACAGTGATTGCCGCAGCAGGCGTTGTCATCGGTCTGATCGCGGCTATGCTGGTATTTTTCGGCAATCCGGTGAACATGGGCTTTTGCATTGCATGTTTTCTGAGAGACACTTCAGGAGCTCTGGGGCTCCACAGCGCGGCGGCAGTACAGTATATCCGCCCTGAGATCATTGGCCTTGTGCTGGGGGCATGCGCCCTCTCTCTGGCAACCAAAGAATTCCGTCCAAGAGGCGGTTCTGCTCCTGTGACCAGATTCATCCTGGGCGTCTTTGTTATGATCGGCTGCCTGATGTTCTTAGGCTGTCCGTTCCGTATGATCCTGAGACTGGCAGGCGGCGACGGAAATGCGATTTTCGGATTTGCAGGATTTGCCCTGGGAATCCTGGCAGGTGTTGCCTTCCTGAAGAAAGGCTATACTTTAAAACGTTCCTATAAAATGCCCTCTCTGGAAGGACAGTTATTTCCCTTCCTGCAGATTGTATTCCTGGTGCTTCTGGTGGCTGCGCCTGCCTTTATCCATTTCAGTGAAGCCGGCGCCGGTCCGGGAGCGCTGCACGCCTCCATCGTCATCTCCCTGATCGCAGGTCTGATCGTAGGCGCTCTTGCCCAGAAAACAAGACTCTGCATGGTAGGCGGTATCCGTGACGCGGTTTTATTTAAAGAATGGAAGCTGCTCCTTGGTTTCCTTGCTATTTTGATCAGCGCTCTGGCAGTCAATCTGATCCTGGGCGCCGTGACAGGAACTGCTTATTTCAATCCCGGATTTGCCGGTCAGCCTGTGGCTCACACAGACGGCTTATGGAATGCATTAGGTATGTTCCTGACCGGTTTCGGCTGCGTGCTTCTGGGCGGCTGCCCCCTTCGCCAGCTGATCCTGGCAGGGGAAGGAAACACAGACTCCGCGGTTGCGGTACTGGGACTTATGGTAGGCGCAGCCTTTGCCCATAATTTCGGTCTGGCTTCTTCTGCGGAAGGACCTACTGCCAATGGAAAAATCGCGGTTCTGATCGGTATCGCGGTGGTGGCTGTGATCGCCGTATGCAACACCTGGAGAAAAGCTGACGCCTAGTCAGGAAAGGAGAAAAACATGAAGAAAATCGATGCCAGAGGGCTGTCCTGTCCGGAGCCCGTCATCATGACCAAAAACGCTTTCGCTTCTAAGGAAGCTGCTTATGAAGTGCTGGTAGATAATGTAGCTGCCAAGGAAAATGTTTCCCGCTTTGCAAGACATCAGGGATATCAGGTACAGGTGGAGGAACAGGGAGAGGAATTCCTGCTCCGGATCAAGAAATGATTGAATACATTGCTACCTTTTATTCCCACTACGGCGCCATCTGTTTTCGGAAAAGCTGCCAGAGCATGGGACTGGAAGCAGCTGTCATGCCGGTCCCCAGGAATCTAAGTTCCTCCTGCGGAACCTGTGTCCGGTTTCACAGTCCCCAAAACAGCTTTCCCCAGATCAACGAAGAGCTGGAACAGATCGTGCAGGTGACCCCGGAAGGTTATCAGCCTGTCTACTGCGCGGAAGATAGTTAGAGAAAATTTAAAACCACCTGCTTTGCGCAAGATCATATGAAAATGCGCAAAGCAGGTGGTTTCTTTTTTATTTTTTAAAAGTAAGGATCATTTCCCGGACCGGTTTTACCGCCGCGCTCAGAAGACCTGCCTTACAGCCGCTTCCTACTTCCATCCTGCCTGCCATGGTGGAAGACACGTCTACCTTCACGTTGTCCTTCAAAGGTGTGAGAAGCAGGGTCAGCTCTTTCTCCGTTCCCAGAGGGAGCGCCTCCCTCAAGCCGATCTCCCAAACCGCCTGATTATTGAAATTATCAGAAATCAGTACACTGTCTGCAAACAGGCTTCCCACGTCTCCCTCATAGCGGATCCTTAAGAGACTGTCTTTGCTGCCGGGATAAGGCTTTGGCAGGTCAAGGACATAACGGAAATTCCCTGCCTGACGCGTCCTCACCGGCTGCTCCTGTATCGCTTCCCTGTCCCAGTAAATCTCATAGCCCTTCATGACACCGCATTCTGCCGGCTCCATCTTCGGGACTTGCACAGGCATTTCCAGCTTCTGCTGCGGGTAAAAAAGCACCTGCGTCTTCTCTCCCTTCTCCGGAGATTCCAGCCGTATCTGTCCCGCGTCACAGACAAGAGGACTGTCACACAGAACAGCGGTGGGCTGCCCCTGTACTTCGATCTGATAAAACCACAGGCTTTGTTTCCTGGTAAGGGTAACGACGGTCACCTTCCTGCCGCTTCCTGCGATGCAGTAGGATGACATCTCATTGGCAGGCTTCTGGATCCGGATCTCTGTCTCCGGCACTGTCTGTCCGTCTATGGTCTCAATCCCGTCTGCATCCCACACATATTCCGGGCTAGTGCCCTCAGGCGCAAAGAAGAAATAGGTCGCCTGATCCTTCTCTGTGATAGCTGTCAGCAGCTGGGCTTTTGCATATTTCAGACGGAAGCCCTCCACAGAAAGTCCAAAGGGAAAGACTGCCTCCTCTTTGGGAGCAAGGGAAATCCCTTCTATGCGCAGCTCCTCTTTTGGCAGCTGCAGGATCACGGTTTCCCCTTTTTTCTCCTGACAGCGGACATGATCCTGGTAATTATTCAGGAAAAGGAATCCGCTTTCGCCATCCGTCCTTACTGCGTAGCGCAGAGTCTTGGTATCCTCCGGGGAAATTTCCTGGGAATTTTCCGGAAGTACGGTCTGCATCCGGCAGAGCCTGTCTGCGAAATTCGTAACGAAAAGATGCAGAGCCCGCAGACGGTGATAGCTGGGACGCAGCTGTCCGTATTCACCGATCGCCGCCTGATAGTCATAGGAAATCTTGGGACACTGGTGCTCATTGAGATAAGGCGTCCTCTCTCCCCTTGGATTGCTGCCGCCCCGGTACATATAATAGCCCAGGAAATTGCAGCCGCCGGCGAGCTTGATATTCGCCATGGCATCCACACTTTCATAAGGAAACTGAAAGCGGTAATTGTAAAAACAGGTCATGCCTCCGCCCATCTCACAGCAGGCATAGGGAAAACTCTCCGGCTCATAAGAGGGCTCAAAATTATAGGTTTTGGGAACTGCATTGTTATGATTGTCCCGGTAAAGATACTCTGGAGTGGCAGGATGTTCTCCCTGGTAATCATAGAAGATCCAGGGCCAGAAGGCGTATCCGCCCCACAGAGGAAGCATTTCCTCCGTGGGCGTCGCTGCCCCTCCCCATCCGGTACAGGTATAGAAAGGTGTGCAGATCCCTTCTTCCACAGCCATGGCTTTCAGCGTTTTCATATAGGCTGTGCCGTCGCTCCCCCCGGGGATCCACTCATTGCTGACCCCTGTGGTAAGCTCCCAGGGCGCTGCTGAGTGCATATATTCATTCTCGATCTGGGCGCCTATGATGGGGCCGCCGTCCTTGAAATAAAGCCCCTCGAACTGCCGGGCAAGCTGCCGGTACAGCGTCCTGGTACAGCTTAAAAATCCTTCATTGAGGCTGCGCACATCAAAAGGTTTTCCATACAGCCAGTCCGGCAGTCCGCCGTTTCGCACCTCTCCGTGGTCAAAGGGACCGATGCGCATGATCACATACATGCCATGCTTTTTACACAGCTTCAGAAATCTGCGGACATTGCGGTTGCCGTCAAATCGGAATGTTCCCTCCACCTCTTCATGATGGATCCAGAATACATAGGCTGCCAGGATATTGATCCCGCCCATCTTCATTTTCAGGATGGTGTCTTCCCACTGGTTTTCTGAAACTCTGGAATAATGGCACTCTCCGCTGATGCCGAAAAAAGGTTTTCCATTCATTTCCATGTAGTAGTTGTTAAAGGACAGTTCTTTCCCGTCCTCTGACTTTCCGTAAAACCGGTCTGACAGCCTATGTATTTCTTTTTTCTTAAAGTTCCGCAAATTCAGCTGGTGTTCCATTTTCCTCTCCTTTGGTTACTGTTTTGACTGGACAAATTCCTCTGCCTGGCGGTTCAGTTCCTCCAGGATCTGTTCAAATCCCGCCTGCTTTAAGGATTCTCTGAAAGCATCGATGGTAGCGTCCACATCGTCTACCAGACCATTGATCAGCGGGTTGTAATAAGTGGCAATATTTGCCTCGACTGCTGCTACCTGAGTCGTTACTTTACTGCTGTCAAAGGTAAAGCTGTCGTAGATGTGGTCTTCTTTAATATTGTTGTTCCACTCTTCCAGCAGAGCGTCATAATCATCATCTAACTGTGTTCTGTCCTCGATGTACTCGGTCCTGGTCAGATCCATATTTCTCCAGCCCCAGTTGCAGTTGCTGTCCACGCCGTAGCCGGATTCATCGATTACGGTATACTGGTCGTCTCCGACTGCTTCCCAGTGTTTTCCTTCGATTCCCAGATAAGTCAGATCATATAATTCCGGATCTGTATACATAGCATTGAGTACCATCATCGCGCGCTCTGCATTTTTGCTGCTTGCATTAATCGCAACACCGCCGTTGATGTAAGGCTTGATGATCCTGGGCTGTCCGGCATTGACATCGCACAGCTTCACATTCCATTCCGGATGCTCTGCATTTGCCTGCTTTGCGTAAGTCTTGCAGGTAGCCAGATTCCATGCCATACTTGCACATCTTCCTGTGAGAAGCCCTGTCTGCCGGTCATCGCTGGAGTTCAGAGTATCCCTGGACCAGCAGCCTGCATCTGCCATCTCTTTCGCCATCTTACAGTAATCTTCAAAGCCGTCCCAATCCAGGACACTATAGAAATTCAGATCCTCCGGATCCTGGGTATTGTATAAGATCAGCTCGCCGTTAAATGGAGTTCCGCTGGTATTGGTCAGACCCTGGTTCCAGAAATACTGATAGTAAAAGCCTCCCTGGGTAGCATAGATGCCGTCTGCCGCTGCCTTTAAGGCAAAGTCTTTAAAATCATCCATGCTCTTGATGTCTTCATAGCCGTATTTCTCCAGTAAATCTCCCCGGATTGCCATAACGTCCTGCGTATACTCGTGATTGTATCCCGGCACCATATAGATCTCGCCGCCGATCTTTGCCTGATCCCAGGCTTCCTCCGGCACTACTTCCCAGATATCCGGCGCATACGTCTTAATAAAATCTTCAGACAGAGGCTTAAATCCATTCATGGCAACGGTCTGCTCATAATGCGCCCAGCTGGTCGCTGTAAAAATCAGGTCAAAATCCTCACCGCCGGAAAACAGCAGGGAATATTTCTGTCCGTGCTCACCCCAGGATAAGAAGTCCACACTCAGGGAACAGTTTAATTTTTCTTCCAGCACTTCATTGACCTTATCATAAACCTCATCAAAGTCCGGGGTCCTCTCCCCGATCAGATACATTTTCAGATCTACATGTTCGGAGGTATCTACCGTACCGTCCTCATTGAGCGCTGCCGTTTCTTCCTCTCCGCCTTTGCAGCCTGCCAAACTCCCCATTGCCAGAACTGCGGTAAGACCTAATGCCAGTAATCTTTTTTTTCTGTTTTTCATAATATCCTCCTTAACCTTTTACTGCTCCGATAGTAACACCCTGTACGAAATACTTCTGTACCAGGGGATAAGCCAATACAATGGGTCCTGTCACTACAACCGTCAATGCCATTTTCAGGGTTTCTGACGGAAGGGAAACAGAGCTTGCAATATTGCCGCTGACCGCACTGTTGGCGATTAACTGTTTATATCCCTCAATGTTGTTTACCTGCTGATACAGGAAATACTGCAGCGGATATTTGTCCTCCGCTTTTATGTAAAGCATGGCATTGTACCAGTCATTCCAGTAAGCCAGCGCGATGAACAGCCCTACGGTTGCCAGCGCCGGTTTGATCAGAGGCAGGATAATCTGGAATAAGGTCCTGACCTCTCCGCACCCGTCGATCTTTGCCGCGTCAATCAGGGAATCCGGAATTCCCGAAATGTAGCTCTTCATGATCAGCAGATTATAGACACTGAACATCAGCGGCAGCAGCAGTGCCAGATAGCTGTCCCTTAAGCCCAGCGTCTTGCTGATCAGCAGATAGTAGGGAACCAGACCTCCGGAAAACAGCGTTGTGAAATAGAAGAAAAAGGAAAACTGGTTTCTCCAGCCAAAATCCTTTCTGGATAATACATACGCTGTCATGGTCTGCAGAAGCAGTCCCAGAACTGTTCCGGTAATGGTCAGAAGAATGGTGGTGGCGTAAGCCCGAAGTACCACCAGAGGTTCCTTAAATACGGTTTTGTATGCCTCCAGGCTGAAATCCTGGGGCAGAAGGCTGAAGCCGTTTTTGATAACCGCAGTCTCTGAAGAGAAGGATCCAGAAACTACCATGATAAAAGGAACCAGGCAGACAAGCGCTACAATGCCGCAGAAACCGTAGGCAATAATATTCAGCGCGATTACGTCCGATCCCTTCTTTATTTTTCCTGTGTTGTTTGTTCTCTGCATTTTTCCACCTCCTAAAACAGGGTATAATCCTTATCGTATTTGCCTACCAGTTTATTGACAATCAAAATGGTAATGAAGCAAAGGACTGACTGGTAAAGACCGATGGCGGACGCCATTCCGAAATCGTTGCTTCCGATCAGGGCTCTGAAGGTCAGGGTATCGATAACGTCGGTGTAATTGTACAAAAGTCCGTTGTTTCCGGTCAGGTTGTAGAACATATCGAAGTTTCCTTTAAAGATACCGCCTACAGACAACAGCAGAAGAATAATGGTGGTTGGTCTGATCATAGGAATGGTCACCTTAAAAATTCTCTGGAACACGTTGGCTCCGTCGATGGCAGCCGCCTCATAGATGGAGGTATCAATTCCCATGATTGCCGCCAGATACATGACCGATCCGTACCCGATGTTTTTCCACAGGTTAAAGAGCACCAGGATCACCGGCCACATCTTGGGCGTGGTATAGAACGGTATTTTCTCAAACCCAAGACTCTGAAGTACGTTGTTAATAAATCCATAGTCTGAACTGAAAATGTTAAATACGATGACGCCTACCACAACCCAGGAAATAAAGTAGGGCAGGAACATCAGGGACTGAGCGGTTTTCCGATAATGCTTATTGCGGATCTCTGTCAGAAAGACTGCGACGGCGATCTGCATGATCATATTGACGAAAATAAATACCACATTATACAGTACGGTATTTCTGGTTACCATTCCCGCCTGTCCCGAAGTAAAGAAGAATTTAAAGTTTTCAAAGCCGTTCCACGGGCTTCCCCAAATGCCGTCCGCATAGTTATACTTCTTAAACGCTAAAACAATCCCGGACATGGGATAGTAGCTGAAGATAAGCGTATAGATCACTGCCGGCAGCAGCATGAGAAGAAAAACTCTGTACTTGTAGACTTTTTTGAAAAAGCCTCTTACTCCTTCTTTTCTCCTTACATTTGCTTTCACTTTGCATCACTCCCTCTTTTTTTTGTAACTTTATTCTAACAAGAGGGGCAGCCTAATTCTATAAACACCTCATGACATTCTTAACACCTGATTACTTCTCTTCACTTTTTTCGACTTCTGCACAAAAAAAGAAACCCAGAACCTCTGAGTTTCTTCTCTTTTTTCTTTCTTTTTTATCCCTGCTCTTCCTTCCAGTCCCGGATCGCCTCCAGCACTTCACTGCCTCCCATGGAATACCAGGTTTCCGCAAAGTCCTCATATGCCTGGGGGCTTTCCCCTCCTGCCATGATCTTTGCCAGCATTTCTCTGGTCACCTGCTGCAGCGCCTGAGCGTTTTTGATGATCACATCCTCTCCCAGTCCTTTGTAGGAAGGGGTTAAAAAGCAGTCTTCTTTGATCATTTCATCAATCACTGCCCAGGCACAGTGCTCACCCTCAAAAACCGTGCAGGCAGAAATCCCTGCCGTCTGCTGACTGTCATCAAGATCCGTACTGCCTTCCTCCCTTGCCTTGAGACATGCGCGGATGTTCTCATAGGTGATCTTCTGTGAGATGGTCAGATCGGAGGTGTCACCGGTCTTAAGCGCCTTGGGGAGCACTTGATAAATCTCATATCCCTCCTCAGGATTTACCAGATGGGCGATGGATGCCCTTGATCCCGAATAATGATCGTTATCTCCCCAGCAGTATTTATCATATTCTTCTTTACTTTCCGGGTAAAAAATTTTCTGTACGCTGAGGTTCAGGATCTTCACCAGCACCTCCGGATTTTCACACTGGCTGCTGACCGTGTAGACACTGCGGACGGAAACAGGCAGATATGCCTTGGTCTTTTCTCCTGGGATCCCGCTGGGCGCCAAAGCCGCGATCACCCTGGCATTCTCATCCCCCTTAAGTGCCTCTGTGGCAGGAACCATGCCGCCCCAGTAAGGTCCGAACCAGATCCCGCACCGTCCGTTTCCTGCATCCTCAAAGACGGCATTGTTGTCCATGGTCACGGCATCCCGGCTGATCACTCCGTCCCGGTACAGCTTCTGCAGAAAAGCCAGTCCCTTTTCCATCCCTTCGATATTGGCTCCTCCCCAGACCGGATTGCCCTCTTCATCATCCACAAAGGCATAGGTGTCATTCCCCAGATACGCGCCGTACGCGGCGAAGATGGGGCTGCTGGTGCCCACTTCATCGGTCACCATATTAATGCCGTCGATGGCAAGCCCATAGGTATCCTGGATACCGTTTCCATCCGGATCCTGGAAGGTAAAGGCATAGGCAGTCTTTTCCAGTTCCTCCATGGTCGTTGGAATTTCAAGTCCCAGATTTTCCAGCCAGTCCTGGCGGATGAACATCATGGGAAACTGCTCATAGGAATTATCGATCCTGGGGATCCCGTAAAGCTTTCCGTCAACGGTGAGCAGGTCCAGGATTTCCCCGTTTTCTCTCTCCATATATTCCTTTAGCTCTTCACTGGCATAAGTCTCGTACGCCTGGGTAATATCGGCGATCACGCCGTCCTGGATCCATTCCTTATACCTGGACAGATCCCCGTTTAAAATATCCGGATAATTTCCCGATAATATGGCAGATTCCTGTTTCACATCACTTTGGCTGGAATCCACCGAATAGGCAATTTTCGGGATAATGTTGTGCTCCTTATACAGATCCATCCATGCATTGTCCTCCGGCGTCTCGTCCCCTGCCCAGTGCATATCTGCCGCATAGGCAAGGGCAATGGAAACCTCTACCGGGGAATCATATCCATATTTTTCGTCAAAATCCTTTTCGTTCCCTGCTTCCTCCTTCTGTCCGTCCCCGCAGGCAGTGAGCAGAAGAAGCAGCAAAAGAAAACCTGCCGCTGTTCTTTTTTTCATCTTCCTTTTTCTCCTTTTCCTGCTATTGACAGCGCTCTGCAGCCATACTTTCCCGGTATTCCTTGGGAGAGACTCCCATCTCCTTATGAAAAGTCCTGGTAAAGGACTGGGGAGAAGTATAGCCTGTCTTTTCCGCGATCTGCTGGATCTTCACGCCGCTGTCCTTTAAAAGCTTTTTCGCCAGCTCCATCCTTTTGTGGGTCACATAATCGCTGACCGTTTCCCCAGTGATCTGCTTAAAGAGCCGGGAAAAATAGCTGGCGTTAAATCCGCCCACGTCTGCCAGCCTGGTCAGAGACAAATCCTCAGACAAATGTCCCTCGATATAGACGATCACCCTTTTCAGGGCTCTCTTTGCCAGAATGTCCTCATTCTTATCCAGCAGGGAAAATACGGCCTGGGACACCTGCCGCAGGTATGCCGCCGCTTCCTGCCAGTTCTCATGGGCATCCAGAGTCGTCAGCTTATAAGTCCCCACCCGAAAGGCAATCTCCTGCTCCAGATGATTTTCATTGATAAACCGCAGAAGCAGGGTGGACACATTATAATAAGCTTCCAGCGCCACCGGGTCATGGCGGCTGCTTCTGTCAGTGATCCTCTTAAGACAGTCCTCCAGCAGTTCTTCGTAGTCCTCCTGCTTATGCAGCTCCAGGCAGGAATACATCGCCGTCAGCATCGAACTGCTGCGGTAGCTCCTTTCCTGCTGCTCCGGCTGCTTTGGCATGCTGCCCTCATTGAAAATACAGTTCTGGGTCCCGCCCAGATATCCGTTCATAATATTCTTAAGCTGTTCCAGCGCCTGTCCCAGCTCCTGCATGGTTTTGGGCTTTCCGCTGATGACTGCCGAAAAGGTGGTGCCGCAGGCGCCGGCGAAAATCTCCTGGGCGTATTCCAGCGCCCCGGAGGCCAGGACAAAGATCTGGTTCCAATCCGTTTCCTCCTCCTGCTCCTGCGGCTGGATCAGCGCAAGGGCATTGGCTTCGTCCAGGATGTGGATATACAGCCGCAGTTTCTTGGGGAAATTCTCACGGATCATCTGGGAAAGCCGCTCTGCGTGGTAATAGCGCCCTTCCTGTCCGCCCTTCTTCCATTTGTTGTCCACCCGTATCAAGAAAGCAAGCGCCGGCGCTGAAAGGTTCAGATCCACCTCCAGCTCCTCCAGCCGCCTTTTTGCCTCTTCCTCCTGAAAATCTCCGGATAATATGGCGTCCAGCGCTTCCCTTCTCAGCCAGTGTCTCGCCTTCTGTGCTTCCTGTCTGCGGCTGATCCTCCTGCGCTCCTCCTCCAGCTCCGCCACTCCCTGATCCAGAAATTCCTCCACGGCATCCATGATCACCTGGTCCTCTTCCGTCTTTAGGATGTATTTAATATCCTTATGATTGATGATCCGGTACATATCATCAAAATTACGGAAGCCGGTAAGGAAAACCGTCTTGCACCTGGGCCAGTTCTCCTTGATCTTTTCAAAAAGGGTGATCCCGTCCATGCCCGGCATTTTAATATCCGTCAAAACCACGTCAAATCGGATGGTATTTAACAGCCGCAGCGCCTCAAAGGCAGAGTTGGCAGTATAAACCCCGATTTCCCTTTCAAATTCATACTTAAACAGTTCCTCCAGCCCCAGCAAAATTTCCTGTTCGTCATCCACGATCAACAGATTCTGATTCATCTGATTCCCCCGCCCCTTCTATCTTAATCTTTACAGCAGCTCCGCCCAACGGGCTTCTTTCAATGACCAGTCCGGCTTTCCCGTGAAAATAATAGTTCAGCCGCTTGTGAATATTGGAAAGTCCTGTGATTTCCTCGCTGTCGCTGTCTCTCAGCTTTGCCTGCATCCGCTGCAGGTCTTCCTCTTTTACATCTTCTCCGTTGTCCTCCACACAAATCTCAAGTCCCTGTCCCACAGGGGTGAAGGAAATCCGCAGCAATCCGTCGCTGACCCGGTTCTCCAGCCCATGCTCAAAGGAATTTTCCAGCAAAGGCTGCAGGATCAGCCTGGGCACCTTTACCTCTTTCCAGTCCGGCAAAAGTTCTCCGAATTCTATGGTCAGCCTTCCGGCAAAACGCACGCCCTGTATGGCAGCATAGCTTCTGGCATGTTCGCTCTCCCGCTCCAGAGTGGTATCGTCCGAGCCGTTTCTGGTAAGGAACCGGAAATAATTTCCCAGATGCTTGGCAAAGTCCTCTGCATTTTCATAATCCTGCCGCTTGATCCTCCGGCTGAGGATAAAAAAGCTGTTGTATAAAAAGTGCGGATTGATCTGTGCCTGCAGCTGCTTCAGCTGTGCTTTTTCTGCCAGGTTCTTCTGTACATAAACCTCCTGGATCAGCTGGGACAGCTTATCCTCCATGTCATTGAAGCCCTCATACAGGTAGTCAAACTCATCGTTCTCCTTATGGGAGATATGTTCCTTCAGGTTTCCCACCTTTACTTTTTCAAACGCTGAGACCAGCTGCTGCATGGGCTTGTGCACCGTCTTTTTCGTATACAGCACGAACATAGCAGACATGGCGATCATCAGCGCCAGAAAGATAAACATGGAAATCCAGGTCTGCCTGCTGTATTCCATAATGGTCTTTTCCTCCACATACTGGACAAAAAGCCCCAGATTATTGGAATTTCCCACACAGACCAGATAGTGGGTCCCTGCCGTCCCTACCCTCTGGATCGGAAGATAGTCCTCCTGTGTATCCGTCTCAAGCTGTCCTAAAATCTCCCTGCCGCCCCACTGCCCGGGAGGGCTTTCTATGAGGATGTCCTCCTCCCTGTTGTAAATAAAGGCTCCGCTCTGCGGGGAAGTACTCAGCATCGAGAGATTCTCCACCAGCTGTCTGGTGGAAAAGGTGATGACGAAGATAAAATCCTGGTCCCCTCCCAGCTTCCTGCTGCGCATCACATAAAAATTTTCTCCGTCATAATTCATAGAAGTTTCTGATGCATTTTTCATATACTCCTCTGCCGCAGCCTGGTCTTCCCCGGTCATTTTCCGGATGGCTCCTGCCGTCACCCGGTATCCGGCGTCTGGTATATAAAGCACGGCATCCTTCACCAGCGTCCCATAATCCGCGATGGTTCCGATCCTCTCCCGCACAGACAGCAAAGCCTCCCTGCGCTCGTAATCACTTTGCAGTGCATTTTCCTCTGTAAGGAATATCAGCTTCTGATTGGTAAAAAAATCAATCTGCAGCTTCAGGATATTATCAATTTCTCTGTCCAGATTCTCCTGATAATACTCTGCCTGCGCCTGCATATTTTCATAAACCAGGGTTCTCATATTCCTCATAGAACGGATATGCAGAAGCATGGCGATCCCCATGATCACTGTAATGATCACGCCGAACATCAGAACCAGCTTTTTCTGTATTGAGCTCTTTCCCTTTTTCATTCTCAAAACCCCTGTCTGCTCTTTCTATAGTATATGATACTGCACTTTCTCCCTTTTTTCTACCTTTTTCCGTCTCAGACGCCCTGCTCCTTCCTGCACTGCTTCCGGTATTCAGAAGGCAGGACTTTTGCCACGTCCTTAAAGGCTTTTGTAAATTTTCCCTGGGTCTCATAGCCCACGCTTTTGGAAATGTCTGAGATACTGTCCCCCGTATCCCGCAGCAGTTCCATTGCCCGGCGCACCCGGTATTCTTTCATATAAGAAGCCACCGGCAGTCCGTATACGGCTTTAAATAACTCTTTTA
>NHCFC00100__coassemble_1569_pt1 | contig 23976 bp, 25 predicted proteins | sample NHCFC00100__metabat2_low_PE_019 | metagenome-assembled genome bin NHCFC00100
ATACAGAGGAAAGTCTGATGAAGGACATGCAGAAATTTCTGTGATATTTCACCGGACAGAACGCTGCAGCCCAGAGCGGTACAGAAGCTTAGGGAAAGCGATATAAAAAACAGAGGCACCCGTATCTTGACGGAAATGCCCCTGTTTTTATTCATGACAAGAGGTGGTTCGCAGAGCGTGCCGCCTATTATTTATGAAATGGTATATGGCAAGCAATAGTTCAAAAGCTTAAGCCAATTCCAGAACCAGCACCTGATATCCCTGCAGCGTCACCTGATCGCCCTCTGCAATCATATCCGGATAATTGTTGATGAGTACTTTTTGGCATGCGGACGGAAGTGTTACGGACTGTTCCTCTTTCTGGAAGTTTCCGATCACCAGCAGGTCTTTGTCTGCTTTTCTGTGGTAAGCCATCAGGTTGTGGCGGTCTCTCTCAAAGGGGATCACGTCGCCGTATACGATGGTCTCCTTGTACTCCGGATTCTTTCTCAGCGCGGCAAGTTTTTTGTAGAAGGAGAGCACGGAATTCTCATCTTTTTCCTGGGCTTCCACATTGATGGAAGTATAGTTAGGATTTACATGCAGCCAGGGAGTTCCTGTGGTGAAGCCTGCATTTTTCTCTGCGTTCCACTGAACCGGAGTTCTGGCGTTGTCCCTGCTGTATTTTGCTACTACTTTCTGCGCTTCTTCCACAGACAGACCGGCGTCTAAGCACACCTGGTATTCGTTTCTGGCGCTGACATCGTCGATCTCTTCTAACGGCAGTACGCCCATGTTCTCCATACCGATTTCCTGTCCCTGGTAGATAAAGGGAAGTCCCCGCATCAGGAAATACAGGGCTGCCAGCATTTTCTTGCTTTCATCGCAGACATCTCCGTCCGGGATGTAATAGCTGACGCCGCGCGGTTCATCGTGGTTTTCGATGATGTTGGAGAAGAAACCTACATTTCCGATGGTTTCCTGTGTCTTGAAGTAGCAGTTTTTATAATCGTCCGGAGTAGGAACTTTGGAGGCGTACCAGCCTTTGTCGCTCTTTCCGAAGGAAGTTGTGGCAAAATCGAAAATGGAGGAGAAATAACCGTCATCGCCGATGAAAGCAGGCAGCTCATCCGGATTTTCGTTGAACACTTCTCCTACAGAGAATGCATCATGGATCTTGAAGGTACGGCGGTGCATTTCGCCTAAAAATTCACCGATGCCCTCTGCGTCATGGAGCATCATGGAGATATCAGACAGACCGTCGGGACGGTCAACCTTGTAATTCTTGTAGGGAAGTTTTTTCTTGATATTCATGATGGCATCCACCCGGAATCCGCCGAGACCTTTGTCCAGCCACCAGTTGATATTTTTATAAACTTCTTCCCGCATTGCCGGATTTTCCCAGTTCAGGTCCGGCTGTTTTTTGTGGAAGACATGCATGTACTGCTTGTCCGGATGACCGGGCAGGGTTTCCCATACAGGTCCGCCGAAGTAGCTTCTCCAGTTGCAGGGAAGCTCGCCTTCTTTTTTGTCTTCGATGTAGAAGAAATTTCCATATTCGCCATCCGGGTCCTGGCAGGCTTTCTGGAACCATTCGTGCTCGTCGGAGCAGTGGTTGACTACCAGGTCCATTAAGATGTACATGTCTCTCTTCTCAGCTTCCTTAATGAGACGGTCCATGTCTTCTAAAGTACCGAAGGCAGGATCGATATTATAATAATCGGAGATATCGTATCCCTGATCTGCGAAAGGAGAGGGATAGATCGGAGAAATCCAGACAATATCCACTCCCAGGTCTTTTAAGTAGTCCAGCTTGCTGATGATGCCCGGGATATCGCCGATGCCGTCCCCGTTGGAATCATAAAAGCTTTTTGGATAAATCTGATATGCCACTTTGTCGTGCCACCATTTTCTTTCCATAATAAATATGTACCTCCTGTTTTTTTCTATGTTTTGTTTTGAACTAGGCTATATTATAGTGTACATATCAGAAAAAATCTTACGAATATTTGATTAAAAACTGTATTATTATGACTTTTTAGAAGAAAAATGTTTTCGGTACTGCAAAGGGGTAAATCCGGTGTCTTTTTTAAATTCCCGCAGGAAGTTGCCCAGATTGTTAAAGCCGCAGTCCAGGCAGATATCCATGACAGGAGCGTCTGTGGTCTGTAAAAGGATGATCGCCTGTTTGATCCGGTATTCGTTGATATAGGAAACCGGAGATTTGCCGATGATCTTTTTGAAGAAGCGGCAGAAATACTGTTCATTCATATTGACCTGCTGCGCCAGCGTGCGGATATAGAGCTTTTCCTGGTAATGGTTCCGGATAAAGGCAAGGGAAGATTTGATGATCTCTACCCGGTAGTCGTCCGTCTTCTCCGGCTCTGCCAGCAGAGAAAAGGAGGAGAGGGTGCCCAGGATCTTCAGAAGCCCTGCCCGGATAAAAAGCTGGGAGGAGAGATCCTCTGTGACGGTCTGCCCGTCCCCGGAAAGGAAATAGCCGGTCTGATGGAACACCTTCATAATGTCCAGGTATTCCTGCTTGATCCTGGCAAAAGCCGGGTGGGAGCTGTCAATGAGACAAGGGAGACGCAGGGCGCCCTTGACCAGCGGCTGTAAAAGCCGTGTCTGGGCAACGTCATAATGCTCGAAGCTTAAGATCCTGGGGTTAAAGACCACGGCGGATTCCACACAGGGAGTCAGGGGCTTGATGTAATGAAGTTCGCCGGAATTTACAAAACAGAAACATTCCCGGCGGATAGAAAAGGACTCCATATTGATCTCCAGGGTAAAATCGCCTTCCATGAAATAGATGATCTCGATCTCATCGTGCCAGTGATGGGAGACTCCGTCCCACACCTCATCCTCAAAGATCTCATAAAGTCCGCAGGGGAACACAGAAGTCCCGTGGTCCTTCTGTTCCTTCAGACTGGTGGATGTATCGTTCATAAAGCATTCCTCCTATTTTTGGAACATTGCGGTAAAGACAGCCAGAAGTCCCAGGCAGCATACCCATACCGTCTGACCGCCGAAACGGGAGGTAAGAAGAGCGCCTGCAGCTGCGCCGATGATGAAAAAGAGAATCACATTATAATACTGGAGGCTGTTCAGCAGTCTGCCCCGGTCCTTTTCCCGGATGCTCAGGTACAGATTTTGTGTGGCGCTCCGCAGATTGCCGGTGCACATGGTGGTGGCGTAAGAATTTCCGTTCATTTTGCGGAAGGCTTCCACCTGAAGGGCGCAGACAAAGGAAATCAGGATGTTGACAGCCGTGTCAAAGCTGCCCAGCGGGAGAAAGCCTGCCGCTGCCAGACAGAGCAGCTCCAGCAGCACGGTAAGCTGGCGCCAGTGGAGGTTTTCCTTCCATTTAAAGCGGGTCTGGACCATTTCGCAGACCAGGATCCCGGCAATAAAAGCGAGAACAGGCATGAGATAATACAAAACTTTTTCCCAGTTGCGGGAGGTGATATGGATGCCCAGGAGCACGATATTTCCCGTCTGGGCATTGGCGAAAACGCCGCCCCGGCAGACATAGGTATAGGCATCCAGAAAACCGCCTACCAAGGCAAGGATCAGCCCCAGAAGGTGGGTTTCGGACATTTGTTTCGAGGATTTCATGTAAACCTGCCTCCTTCATCGTTCAAAATAACCGCTATCATTATACAAAGATTTTTTCTTCCTGACAAGGCAAAAGAAACAGGTATTCTTTTCACTGTTTCTGCATATACTTTACCGAAGAGGAAAACAGCAGAGGAAAGAAAAATGCGCTGATATGTTGACAAATCAATATTTGAGGACTATACTTAATTTATCATATGAATGACGCGGGGTGGAGCAGTCTGGAAGCTCGCCGGGCTCATAACCCGAAGGTCGCAGGTTCAAATCCTGCCCCCGCTACTCTGAAGAAGCCGGAAGCAGCAGCCGAGGGCTTCTTTTTTTGTTCTATAAGCCTGCCCTTTTACAGAAAAGTATGATACAATGTCAGTGTATGGTGTGATACGACGAATTCTTCATGAAAAGAAGGAGTAAGCCTATGAAAAAGAATTGTGTATTGTGCGGCGGCAGACTGAGGGACGGGATCTGCACAGAGTGCGGCATGGACAACAGAAAATCTGATGACATGTATTATGATCTCATGAACCGGCAGGAGTGCAGCGCAGAGGATTTAAGCCACGTACATACGGAGGAAGGACAGGCGCAGGAATATGCCGCTCCGGTCCTGAATAAGCCCAGGAAGGCAGAGAAAACAACCGGAAGCCAGCAGCAGAAACAAAGAAAACAGACTGAAAAACCAACAGAAAAGACCGTGTCAGCTGCCCGAAACCGGCAGGCAGGTTCCTGGAGCCAACCGGCAGGAGGAATGCTGCGGCATCACAGGACTTCTCTGGGAGTACAGGGCGGAAAAACACTCTTGATCCTATTGGTGGCAGGGGGAGTTCTTCTGGTCAATATCGGAAGGAACGCAAGCCAGACCAATGAAAATGTGAGCGTTACTGAGGTCGAGTATGATCTTAGCGATTACGAACCTTATGACTGGACCAGTGTTTCGGCAGAGGGTATACCGGAGACAGGAGAAGTCCTGGAAACGGATCTGGAAGCCGGCTCTTACTATGTAGGGGCGGATCTCCCGGTGGGCATCTATACTATTTCCGGCAGTACGGACTGTTCCTACAGAGTAGAAGACTGGACACACTGGATTTCCATACAGGAAACCTTTGGAGATTCTTCCTATGGAATTGATACCGCAGAGGAGGTAAAGCTTTTCGAGGGCGCTGTGGTCTATGTGGAAGGTCTGTATCCGCTGCACTTCCATACGGAAAACGCCCAGACCGGGCAGATGAGGGAGAAGACCGCCAATCCTCTGACCCAGTCTTTTCAGCTTTTTCCCAATAGTGAGACCCTGGTGGCAGGAGTGGATTTCCCGGCAGGTGTTTATGATGTTTATGCAGAGGGAGATGAGACCCTGGGAATGCTCTGCTGCCAGCTGCGATATGAGGAGGAAGGCAGTTTTTCCAATTATATCATGATGGGGGTGGGGGATGAGCAATATCCCGAGTACAGCACCTCCTATAAAAATCTGGTACTGAGTGAAGGGTCAGAGATATCTGCCGACTATGGTCAGTTTACTCTGGTCCCCAGCGAAAAGATCGTGACAGAAGATTATTACAGTTATTATGAAAATTTTTATTAACAGGCAGGAAAGCATATGAGCAGAAAAAAAAGGAAAAAAACAGCAGGCGACAGGATCCGTATGATCATCCTCCTTGCGGCGCTGGCAGTCTTTCTCTTTTCCGGCTTTCAGCTGGTGAAGATCATGCTGGAATATAAGCAGGGAACAGATGAGTATGACAGCATCCGCCAGTATGTGACGGAAGTACCCCCAGAGGATACTGCCGAAGAAGAGCAGCCTCAGGAGGAAGAAGAGAAACCGGTGCCGCCTTCGGTGGACTGGGAGAGCTTAAAGGGTATCAATCCGGACATCATAGCGTGGATTTCCATAGAAGGAACCGAGATCAGCTATCCGGTGGTCCAGGGCACAGACAATGATTATTATCTGAAGCACACTTTTGAAGGGACCCAGAACGCGGCAGGCTCCATCTTTATTGATTATATGAACAGCAAAAGCCTGGAGGACTGCAATACAGTCATTTACGGGCATAATATGAAGAATGGCTCCATGTTCGGACTTCTGCGGAGATATTTCCAGGAAAAGGAGTCTGTGCCGGGGAAATATATCTGGCTGTGCACGCCGGAGAAGAACTGGAGATATGAAATCTTTTCCAGCCATACCGTGGCAGCGGACGGCAATGTCTACACCCTTTTTTCTGCCCATGACGACCAGTTCCAGGCGTATGTGGAGCAGATGAAGGCAGAGTCTCTGGTGGATTACGGAGTTTCCGTAAGCAGGGAGGACCGGGTGATCACCCTCTCTACCTGCACCGGGGATTACAGCACCCGATTCGTGGTCCAGGCGCGGCAGGAAGGCGCTTATTGACAGGCTGTCCTCTTAAAAAGGGCAGACAGCATTGGGAGGGAACCATATGGATACAATGGAAAAATTAAAAGAAATCGTGGAAAAAAGCAGCAGCATCGTATTTTTCGGCGGGGCAGGCGTTTCCACCGAGAGCGGGATCCCGGATTTCCGCAGTGTGGACGGACTTTACCATCAACAGTGGGAGTATCCCCCGGAGACCATTTTAAGCCACAGCTTTTTCATGCGCAGACCGGAGGAATTCTACCGCTTTTACCGGGCAAAGATGCTCTGCGATACAGCAAAGCCCAACATGGCGCATAAGAAGCTGGCGCAGCTGGAGGCGGAAGGAAAGCTGACAGCGGTGATCACTCAGAATATTGATAACCTTCATCAGATGGCAGGAAGCAAAAAGGTGCTGGAGCTTCACGGCAGCGTTTACAGGAACCACTGCATGGACTGCGGCGAATTTTATGATTTTGCTTATATGAAGAATTCCCAGGGAGTGCCCAGGTGTCAAAAATGCGGCGGCGGCATCAAGCCGGATGTGGTCTTATATGAGGAAGCGCTGGACAGCCGTGTCCTGACGGAATCGGTAAGCGCCATCCAGGAAGCGCAGACCATGATCATCGGGGGAACTTCCCTGTCCGTGTATCCGGCAGCGTCCCTGATCGATTATTTCAAAGGAGATCATCTGATCGTCATCAACAGAGACAAGACCCCCAGAGACCGGATCGCGGATCTGGTGATCAATGAATCCATAGGAGAGGTATTTGCTAAGATATGAACCATTTAAATTATGAAGTCGGCGATTTTGTAACACTGAAAAAACAGCACCCCTGCGGCAGCAAGGAGTGGGAGATCCTCCGGGTGGGAGCTGATTTCCGTCTCAAATGCATGGGCTGCGGACACCAGGTCATGCTTGCCCGCAGGCTGGTGGAAAAAAATACAAAAGAATTGCGAAAAAAAGCTTGAATCTTCCAAAAGTCTGTGGTAGAATGAGCAACTGTGATATATTATTCAGGAGCAATCCTTGCCCCCTGGAAAGCCAGGGAGCCAAAAGACCAAAAGGAGGTACAACAAGCATGAACAAATACGAATTAGCATTAGTTGTAAATGCAAAAATTGAAGATGAAGCTCGTGCAGCTGTAGTGGAAAAAGCAAAAGGCTATATCACCCGTTACAACGGAAACGTTACAGAAGTTGAAGAATGGGGCAAAAAGAGATTAGCTTACGAAATCCAGAAAATGCGCGAAGGCTACTACTACTTCATCCAGTTTGAAGCAGATGCAGCTTGTCCGGCAGAAGTAGAGCGCCACGTACGCATCATGGACAACGTATTAAGATATTTAGTTGTTAAGAAAGAAGCTTAATTCCTTAACCGGCATAAATAGGTCCATTAAAAATGAAAGATTCTGATGGAACTGAATGATTGGTTTTGATATGAGGTGATTCGATGAATAAAGTAATTTTAATGGGTCGTTTGACAAGAGATCCTGAGGTGAGATATTCCGCAGGAGAAAATTCAATGGCAATTGCCAGATATACACTGGCTGTTGACCGCCGTTTCAAGAGAGACGGAGAAGCAACCGCAGACTTTATCGGCTGTGTTGCTTTCGGAAGACAGGCAGAATTTGCAGAGAGATATTTCCGTCAGGGAATCCGTATTGTGGTAACAGGAAGGATCCAGACCGGAAGCTATACCAACCGGGACGGCGTAAAGGTCTACACCACCGACGTAGTGGTAGAAGAGCAGGAATTCGCAGAGAGCAAGGCAGTCAGCGACAGCCATGTTTCCCATGCGGCATCCGCACCGTCTATGGGAGCTCCCGCACCGGCGCCTGCCGCTGCATCCGCGGACGGATTCATGAACATTCCGGACGGAATTGACGAGGAACTGCCTTTCAGCTAAGAAAGAGCCTGAGGCAGCAATATGGTATAGGAGGTAAATTATCATGGCTTACGAAAAAGGTAACAGACCAGATTCTCCAATGAAGAGAAGAGGCGGACGCAGAAGAAAAAAAGTTTGCGTATTCTGCGGACAGGAAAATAACGAAATCAGCTACAAAGATGCAAATAAATTAAAAAGATATGTCTCTGAAAGAGGAAAAATCCTTCCCAGAAGGATCACAGGAAACTGTGCAAAGCATCAGAGAGCTCTGACTGTAGAGATCAAGAGAGCAAGACATCTGGCAATCATGCCTTACGTACAGGACTAATCAGAGAACCTTTATGGGCGCACCGCTTCGGCGGTGTGCTTTTTTTCTTGTACATAAACAGAAAAGATGGTATAATAACACAGTATATAGCTTCCTTTATGGAACCCCGCAGGGAGGAAAACTGCGGGAAAATCTATCTGGAGAATCGCCTTAAGTTAAGAAATCGGCAGGTGGATATATGAATGGAGGAATAAAGATAAAGGGTCAGCTGAAATTTTACATGCAGTGGCCTTTTATTCTCACAGTGCTGTTGGCTGTGATGGATATTCTGGTGTTTACCATCAATGTAAAGGCAGGAGCCGTTGCCAGTGCTTTTCTGGCAGCGTATCTTCTGATCGTGGTATTCCTGTATTTTCACAGCAAGACAGCGATTATGAATGAATTAATTTCCTTTGCCACCCAGTACGGTCAGGTGCAGAAAACGCTTTTAAGAGAATTTATCGTACCTTACGCGCTGCTGGACAGCAATGGGAAAGTGCTGTGGCTCAACGATGCCTTCGCGCAGATAGCAGGGAAAAACAGGAAATTCAGAAAAAAGATCAGTAGCCTGTTTCCTGAGGTTACAGCAGACAAGCTTCCGGATGAGGAAGATTCGGAAGTGACCTTCCAGTTTCATGATCGGGATTACCGGGCAGTCATGCGCAGGATCCCTATGCAGAAGCTCCTGGAGGAATCCGGGCTGATCGAAGTGGAAGAACATAATGATTTGACCGCTCTCTATTTATTTGATGAGACGGAAATGAACCGCTACATTCGTCAGAAGGAAGACGAAAAGCTGGTGACAGGTTTATTGTATCTGGATAATTATGAAGAAGCACTCAATAGTGTAGAAGAAGTAAGGCGTTCTCTGTTAGTTGCTTTAATTGAAAGAAAGCTGAACCAGTACTTTGGTGAGGTGGACTGTCTGGTGAAAAAACTGGAAAAGGACAAGTTTATCCTGATGATGCGCAACCGTTCCCTGGAAGAGCTGAAGAAGAAAAGATTCAGCATCCTGGAAGATGTAAAATCGGTCAATGTGGGGAATGATATGGCAGTGACCATCAGCATCGGCATCGGGATCAACGCGCCTACCTATACCCAGAATTACGAGTATTCCCGGATTGCCATTGATCTTGCCCTTGGAAGGGGCGGCGATCAGGTGGTGATCAAAGACAAGGACCAGATGACCTATTACGGCGGAAAATCCCAGCAGATGGGCAAAAATACCAGGGTCAAGGCGCGGGTAAAAGCCCATGCCCTGCGTGAATTCATGATGAGCAAGGAAAAGGTCGTTGTCATGGGACATAAGATTTCCGATGCGGATGCCATCGGCGCAGCTATCGGTATCTACCGGGCAGCCAAGTCCCTGAATAAGAAAGCGCATATTGTGGTAAATAATCCTACCATGTCCGTGCGCCCTGTGATCGAACGGTTCAAGGACAACCAGGACTATGAGCATGATATGTTTGTAGACAGCAATCAGGCAATGGACATTGTGGACTTCAATACCGTAGTCGTGGTGGTGGATGTCAATAAGCCCAGCTATACGGAGTGCGAGGAACTGCTGCATATGACCAAGACCATTGTGGTGCTGGATCACCACAGGCAGGGCAGTGAAGTGATACAGAATGCAGTTCTCTCTTACATCGAGCCTTATGCATCCTCTGCCTGTGAGATGGTGGCAGAGATCCTGCAGTATTTCGGGGATGATATTAAGATTTACAACATAGAAGCGGATGCCCTGTATTCCGGTATCATGATCGATACCAATAATTTCACTTCCAAGACCGGCGTGCGTACCTTTGAGGCGGCGGCGTTCTTAAGGAGATGCGGAGCGGATGTGACCCGGGTGAGAAAGATGTTCCGGGACGATGTGGAATCCTACCGCGCCAAGGCAGAGGCAATACGAAGCGTGGAGACCTACCGGGAAGTATTTGCCCTGGCGGTATGCCCCAGCGAAGGTCTGGACAGCCCTACCGTCATTGCTTCTCAGGCAGCCAACGAACTTTTGAATGTCAGCAGCGTAAAGGCATCCTTTGTGCTTACGGACTACCGGAATGAAATCTATATCAGCGCCCGCGCCATTGACGAGGTCAATGTCCAGATCATCATGGAGCGGCTGGGCGGCGGCGGTCATATCAATATGGCAGGCGCCCAGATTCCCGGCGTTTCCGTGTATACGGCAATGAAGCAGCTGAAAGAGACTCTCGACCAAATGATCAAAGAAGGAGACATACAAGTATGAAAGTAATCTTGACAGAAGACGTAAAATCTCTTGGAAAAAAAGGGGAAATTGTAAATGTAAGCGACGGCTATGCCAGAAACATGCTGTTCCCCAAGAAACTGGGCGTGGAAGCCAACGCGAAAAACATCAATGACTTAAAACTGAAAAAAGCCCATGATGAAAAGGTTGCAAAGGAGAATCTGGAAGCGGCGAAGGCGTTTAAAGAAGAGCTGGAGACCAAGCAGGTGACCCTTGCGATTAAGGTAGGAGAAAATGGAAGGACCTTCGGTTCCGTATCCACCAAAGAAATCGCGGAAGCCGCAAAGGAGCAGCTGGGTTATGATATTGACAAGAAGAAGATGCAGCTGTCCTCACCCATCCGTGAGCTGGGTACCACCCTGGTGCCTGTAAAGCTGCATCCGCAGGTAACCGCGCAGCTGAAGGTCATCGTAAGAGAAGCATAAGAAGGGAGTCTTTGCCTGTATGGAAGAGGCTTTGATAAAAAGAATACTGCCCCACAGCACAGAGGCGGAGCAGTCGGTCATCGGTTCCATGATCATGAGCAGGGATGCCATTGTGGAGGCTTCGGAGATCCTTACAGGCGCTGACTTTTACCAGCAGCAGTATGGGGTGGTCTTTGAAGCCATGGTGGAGCTCAACGACGAGGGAAAGGCAGTGGATCTGATCACCCTGCAGGAGCGCTTAAAGGAAAAGGATCTGCCGCCGGAGATCTCCGGCATGGAATTTGTCCGGGATCTGCTTTCCGCAGTTCCCACATCTGCCAATGTGAAGTATTATGCAGAGATCGTCTCAGAAAAGGCAATGCTGAGAAAGTTGATCAAGACTACCGAGGAGATCAGCAATGCCTGCTATCTGGGAAAAGAGAAGACCCAGGATATCCTGGAAGTCACAGAAAAGAAGATCTTTGACCTGGTGCAGAACCGGGGCGCCAATGAATTCGTCCCCATCCGCCAGGTGGTATTAAATGCCATTGAGAAGATTGAGATGGCATCCAGGACCCAGGGAAATGTCACAGGAATCCCCACCGGGTTTATTGATCTGGACTATAAGATGTCGGGATTCCAGCCGTCTGACCTGATCCTGGTAGCAGCCAGACCATCTATGGGAAAGACGGCTTTTGTATTGAATATTGCCCAGTATATGGCGTTTCACAATCATGTGACAGCCGCCATCTTCAGCCTGGAAATGTCCAAGGAGCAGCTGGTGAACCGTATGCTTTCCCTGGAATCCAAGGTGGACTCCCAGAGTATCCGTACCGGAAACCTGGAGGACGAGGACTGGGCGAAGCTGATCGAAGGCGCCAACATCATCGGCAATTCCAATCTGATCATCGATGATAAGCCGGGAATTTCCATTTCTGAGCTGCGTTCCAAGTGCAGGAAGTATAAGATGGAACACAATCTTGGAGTCATTTTCATCGACTACCTGCAGCTGATGACCGGAAGCGGCAGAAGCGAATCCAGGCAGCAGGAAATCTCTGAGATCTCCAGATCCCTAAAGGCGCTGGCAAGGGAGCTGAATGTGCCTGTGGTGGCGCTGTCCCAGCTGAGCCGGGCAGTGGAGCAGAGACCGGATCACCGTCCTATGATGTCGGACTTAAGAGAGTCCGGCGCCATTGAGCAGGACGCGGACGTGATCATGTTCATCTACCGAGACGACTATTACAACAAGGATTCGGAGAACAAAGGCATTGCGGAGATCATCATTGCCAAACAGAGAAACGGTCCCATCGGTACGGTGAATCTGGTATGGCTGCCGAACTATACAAAGTTTGTAAATATGAAAAAATAGAGGTTTTGTCGAACGTATTTTCTTGCAATTTGACCCTGGTCTGCTATAATGAATGAAGGATAGATTCAGAAAGGGGTCAGTATATGCAGGATACCACTTATTCGGTTTCCTGGGCAGTAAAATTTCTGGACGTGCAGTCACACGTGCTGCGCTACTGGGAGGAAGAGCTGAAGCTGCCTGTGGGGAGAAACGAAATGGGACACAGATACTACACCCGATATGATATTCAGGTATTCCTGAGTATTAAAGAACTGAAGAAAAAGGGATATTCACTGAAAGAGATCGGAGGGCTGACCTCTCTTTTTTATAAAGCGCTGACAGGAGAAGATCAGAGGGCTGCACAGCGGCAGGAAAGTTCCAAAGAGGAAGACATGCCCGGCAGGATCACGCCCCAGTTTCTGGAGGTGGTCAGCAGGCTGGTCAGCGAGCGCATGAAAGGACACAATCCGGAGGAAGAGCGGTATAAAAGGCTGGATGAAAGGATTCGTATCTGCCAGCAGACCAGAAGAGAAGTGGCAGCAGCCTTTGAGAAGAAAGCTTCCGGCAGGAAGAAACGGTTTTCCGGATTCAGAAAAACAGATTAAATACGGACCGGCGCCCAGGCGGGGGATTCCCTGCCGGTCCCGGATACCGGACAGATAGAAAAAGCGGGAAGGAGTTTGATCTCCTTCCCGTCTTGCTTGTCCGCCGGAAAACCGGTATGTAATTATTCGCCTTCTACGATAGCTTCTGTAGGACATACACCAGCGCATGTTCCGCAGTCAACGCATGTATCAGCATCGATCACGTATTTGGAATCTCCTTCAGAAATAGCCTCAACTGGACATTCAGCAGCGCATGTTCCGCAGCTTACACATTCATCTGTAATTACATATGCCATGACTTTATACCTCCTTTATATTCTGAGTCTTCCGACTCAGTTCTTACGCCTATTCTAATATATTTGAATTAAGAATACAAGTCCTATTTTTAATACAATGCGATTCCCCGCGTTTGAAAAAAGAGCCGGAGTTTCCATATCTTTTAAGCATACGCAGGTAAATGGAGAAAAAAGGTTGAATATAAACGGGAAAGAGATTATAATGGAACCGTAAAACAACAGTTGAAGGAGGAAATCATCCATGAAAGTGACACCGGATATGACCATCGGCGAACTGATCCGCTTAGATGAAAATATTGTACCGATCCTTATGAGAGCAGGTATGCACTGCATCGGCTGTCCGTCAGCACAGGGAGAATCCCTTGCAGAGGCTGCTATGGTTCACGGGATCAACGGCGATATGTTAGTTGCCCAGATCAACGATTATCTGGAAAATAAATAAGCAGAAATCATCATAAGCAAGGGCTGTCTCACTGACTGTCCGCCGGAACCAATCCGGGGACCTGGCAGTAAGACAGCCCTTCTGCTTTGGAAAAATGTATCTTTAGAGTCCGGACAATTTCTTCAGTGCCTGGTCTGCTACTATACAGGTATCATGTTCAGCCAGATAAGCCTCTCCCGCCGGAGTAAAGGTGCTGCCTTTTCCGTATTCGGAAAGCATGTTGCAGACCTTGTTGAAATCCTCCGGAGAGGTCTGGTTCTGGTGCAGGATCAGGGAATAAGTCCCTGTGGAAGAATCTTTGTAAAGGGAATTGGAATCCTGGAAGAAGTTGTTGAGCATCTGCGCCGCGGCAATCACAGTGTCCAGATCCTGGAACTGGAAATTGCGCATCAGGCTGACCGAAACTTCCGGGGTATCCTTAGCGGGAGCGGCGCCGCTTTTGGGCTTTGCTTCCTGTTTGGAGCCTTCCTTTTTCCTGCGCTCCATGGCTTTTGCCTTTGCGTCATAGATCTTCTGGAAAATATCCAGGATATCGTCGGCGCCTTCGTATTCCACAACGGGGGTGTCCTCTCCCTGCTGGGAAGAGCCAAAGGGCGTGAACTTGGAAAAGCGTGTATCCAGCTCCTCCGGATCCTCTACCTTGGAGATAATCAGGATAATGCTGTCCGCGGAGACCGGGATGGCTTCGATCATCAGGGGCATATTGTCCGCTTCAAAGCCAAACTGGGAATTCGCCTGCTGCATCATGTCCCGGAACAGATCCTTTGCCTTTTCGGTGCCGTAAGCCAGTTCGCTTAACCGGATGTGGCGCTCTTCCAGGTCGGCTTTTGTCAGTGTGCAGCGAATTTGGTTTTCATTGATTTTTTCTATTTTCATATTTATCACAATCCTATTTATTAAAGTGGTCTGCAGCCCGGCTGCAGGCAGTCTGAACATAAAGATACAATTTCTCTTGTATATTATATACTACAACCTGCGAAAATGTAAAGAAGGAAATGCTTGCTAATGAGCAGGGCTGGTGTTATAATGAGACCCAGATAGAGAAGGGAGCGCTGTAAATTTTACAGAAAGGAGCGATTTCCGGCAACCTTCAGGCACACAGTTCTTTCCAAACACTTTCGCAGCGTTCTGCTGCAGCGGTAGGTATTTTCTGTATTACCGCAGATTCCCAACCAGTTGTCTTAAGAGCATGCGGCACTTTCTTTCCCTATCTGTATGTAAACCAGGACGTATTTATGCAGGAAAGGAGAAGCAGAATAATATATCACAAAAAACTGCTGCAATCGGCATGAATAGGAGAAAAGAAAAACTGCGCACAGAGCTGAGACAATACCAGAAACGAGGCATCCGTCTTCTTTTAAACGGAAGGGACAGCACTCCCAGGGCGATTGAAAAAGCGTGCGGCATTGCAGAAGAGAACAGCTATATGCGGGATTACATTCCGGATGACAGGGGCAGGATTTCCCAAATTTCCTTTGATATTCTGGAGAAAAAAAGAAAAAAATCTGAAAAAATCATGAAATAACCCAAGAAACTAATGACGAAAAGGAAATATATGATATAATAAGGGGCACAGAGTGCTCAAAAGATCATGCACAGGGGTACTCTTTTGGAAAAGTAAAGGAGGAATCATGGCAAAAAAGAGAAAGAAAAAAAGAGGACACAGCAAGGCAGTTCCAGTGCTTGCAGCGCTCCTTTTGATTTTGATTATCGGAGCGGTGGGTATTATTACAAGCTATATCAAGAAATATACACCTTCTGACGCCAGAATGAACCTAGATGAGTATTATGCACAGACAAAAGAGGACGATGTTGCATTGATCCTTCAGGATACAGTCAGTGAGACCAAGGGAAAGCTGGTGGACGGAGAGGTCTATCTTCCCTACAGCGTGGCAGTACAGCAGCTGGGCAGCCGTTTCTACTGGGATGAGGAGACCCAGGCAATGCTGTACACCACAGCAGAGGAAGTGGTTTCCATCCAGCCGGAATCCACCTCCTATACCATAGGAGGTCAGACGGTTACAGAGGAAGTCCCTCCGGTGCGGAAACTGGAGGATACCTATTATCTGGCGCTGCACTTTCTTCAGGACCATATGCAGATGACCGCAGAGGTTTACGAAAACCCCAACCGGGCGGTGATCCGCTATCAATGGGAAACGGTACAGACGGTGTCTGCGGCTGAGGATACGGTGATCCGTTACCAGGGCGGCATTAAGAGTCCGATCCTGGGTGATGTAAAGCAGGGCGATTCCCTGCTGCTTTTAGAGGAAATGGAAGACTGGAGCCGGGTTATGACACAGGATGGTCTGGACGGCTATGTGGAGAAGAAGGCACTGGGAAGCATACAGGAGACAGAGCTTGCCTACACAGGCTCTTATGAAGAAAAGTTCCCAAGCCAGGTCAGAGACCATAAGATCAATCTGGCGTGGCACCAGGTGACTTCCGAGGCAGCCAACAGCGCCATGGAAAGCGACATCAAAGACATGACAGGCGTAAATGTCATATCACCTACCTGGTTTTCGGTTGTCAGCACAGAAGGGAACATCTCTTCCCTGGCAAGCAAAGAATATGTAGACAAAGCCCATGCAAAAAATCTGGAAGTGTGGGGACTGATCGATAACTTTAATGAAAGCGTCAGCACCTATGATACTCTGGTACAGAAAAGCTCCAGGAGCCATATCATTGAGATGCTGATCAGTGAAGCGAAGCGGGTAGGTCTGGACGGCATCAATGTGGATTTCGAGACCCTGACAGAAGAAGAGGCGCCCCATTTCATACAGTTTATCCGGGAGCTTTCCGTTGCCTGCCGCAAAGAGCAGCTGGTCCTGTCCATAGACAATCCCGTGCCCAGCTATACCTACTTCTATAACCGGAAAGAACAGGGCATCGTAGCAGATTACGTGATCATCATGGGATATGACGAGCATACGGCAGGGTTCCAGGAGGCAGGATCGGTAGCGTCTCTTCCCTTCGTGGAGGAGGGGATTACAGAGACACTGAAGGAGGTCCCGGCGCAGAAGGTGATCAATGGCGTTCCTTTCTATACACGGCTTTGGACCGTAGGCAATGACGGCTCCGTTGCCAGTGAGGTCTGCAGCATGGATCAGGCAGACCAGTATGTGAAAGAGAAAGGCATGGAGGTATACTGGAACACAGAGGTATCCCAGAATTATGCAGAAGCAGAGACAGAAAGCGGAACACAGCAGATATGGCTGGAGGATGAAGAGTCCCTGGAAGCCAAGATGAAGCTGATAAAGGAATATGATCTGGCTGGCTGTGCTGCGTGGAAGCTGGGATTTGAGCGGGCAGACGTATGGGACATCATCAGCAGTTACCTGCAGTAGCATACAAAAAGAGAAACAGGAAATCCTGTAATATAAGAAAGAAAAAAGGTGGAGTATATGGCAGAGAATGAAATGTTCAAAACAACCCTTATGGGAGGCTATGACAAAGATGAGGTACATGAGCATATCCAGAAAATGAAGGATGAGATGGCAGAGCAGCAGCTGATGTACAGAAAACAGCTGGCGGAGAAAGACAGCCGCATTGCAGAGCTTGAGAAAAGGATCGAGTTAAAGGAAGCATCTCAGGAAAAGCTGGAAGCAGATGTGAGAGACAAATACCAGAAATACATTGATAATTATGAAAGTATAGGAAGGCTGGTATTCGAGGCACAGCTGAGAGCGGACGCTATGGTCAAAGAGACAGAGGAGAAATGCAGCGCCAAGCTCGAGGATGCAGAGGAGAAATGCAGCGCCATGCTCAGGGATGCAGAGGCTCAGGCGAGACAGAAGGTAGAGTCCGTGGAGAAAGAGATTGAGGAAAAGCTCCAGGAAGGAAGAAAGAAATACCAGGCTGTCCAGGAAGAGACCAACAGCATCGTGGAGCTGATCAATCAGGCGCAGAAGCGCTTTATGTCCTCCTACAGGGAAGTGCACCAGATCATCAGCAATATGCCTACAGCCATCAGCGATATGGGAGACGAAGGGATCCTGGAGATGCCGGCAGACACTGCCCTGGAGGAGCAGGAGGAAGATAGGAACAGCGTTCATCTGGGAGATACGGAAGAGCTGGACATTATGGACTCCATGCGGGACATTGAGGAGCTGGAGGAGTTCGATGACGAGGACGAAGAGGAAGATGAAGACAGCAGGATCGCGCTTCAGATTTCCAGGCTGCTCAGTGAAGAGGATGAAGCCATGCTGGAAGAGGAACAGATGTAAGGTACGGCACAAATCAGAAAGCATAAGAGAAAAGAAAGAACTGGAAGGGAGGCTGCTTCGGCAGCCTTCTTTTGTTTTCGTAAAAAGATTTGCTTTTTTGTGAATTATGCTATATTATCATAGGAGAAAATCTGACAGAATAAACAAAACCAGGACAAAACCAAAAGAAAACCAAATTTTACAGAGAGGGCAGCTGAGATGGTAACGATCAAGGAGATGGCAAAACAACTGGGGGTAAGCCCGACAACGGTATCCAATGTCATCAATGGAAGGACCGGGAAAATGTCGGAAAAGACCAGGCAGAAGATTGAGGAGATGCTGGCGGCGAATCATTATGTACAGGAGAAAAAGACCCGGGGAGACCAGGAGGAATTAAAGCTGGTGGTAGCGTGGTTCTTTTTCGGAGGCAGAGAGCGGGTTTTTACAGATCCATTTTGTTCAGAACTCTTTGAAGCTCTGGAGAGAGAGCTGCGCAAAAGGGGCAGGTTTCTTATCTGCAGCACCCAGACGGCAGAGGAGGATCTGCTGAAGAAATTGAATATGCATGAAGTAGAAGGAGCCATTGTGCTCGGATGTGCCCCGGATAAATGCGAAGCCTTAAGCAGGAGGGCGCCCAAGCCTTTGATATTTGTGGATTCTGGGGAGGGCAATTACGATAATATCGGTCTGCGGGACCGGGAGGGAACCTATGAGGTGGTTTCGTACCTTGCGAAACAGGGACACAGAAAAATCGCTTTTTTCTGCGATGAACAAAATCCGATTGCCAGCAATGCGGCAAGATACAAGGGATTTCTTCAGGCAGCGGAGAAATATGGACTGGCATTTTCCAGGGAGCAGGATTATTATTATATGCCCCAGGAGAAAAATACCAGGTACGAGGTGTTTAGGCAGTTCGCCCGCAGCGTCAGGGAGAAGGGATATACGGCAGCCTTTTTCTGCTGCGATCTGTATGCCAACGAAGCCATCAGCGTGTTTTTCTCCAAAGGGCTGAGCGTTCCGGAGGATATTTCGGTAGCCGGGTTTGATGATAATATTTATGCCAGACTCTCCAGACCGGCGCTTACTACCGTGCGTCAGTCTGCGTACGATAAGGGAAAGGAAGCAGTGAAGCTTCTGATGAAGCGGATCTATGGAGAAGAGGTGTATATACGGAGCCTGGAACTGCCCACAGAGCTGATCGTACGGGAAAGTGTGAAGAATATTTGGAAGAATAAGACTGAGGAAATCGAATAAGGACAAATTATATAAAATGCGCGGATAAATCTTGTAAAAAATGTTAGTGTTGTGCAAAACTTCTTGTAAAACCTCACAAAACAAATTAGTATAAATGCCACATGAAACGGCAAGGAGGAGTAGAGAAATGAGAGCAGACACTGACAAGTGGTGGAAGACATCGGTCATTTACCAGATTTATCCGCGCAGTTTTTATGACAGCAACGGAGACGGGATCGGAGACCTGCAGGGTATTACAGAAAAGCTGGATTACTTACAGGAACTGGGCGTGGACGCCGTCTGGCTTTCGCCGGTATACTGTTCGCCGCAGGATGATAATGGCTATGATATATCCGACTACCAGGATATCGACCCCATTTTCGGAAGCCTGGAAGATATGGACAGACTGATCGGAGAAGCAAAGAAAAGAGGGATCCGGATTATCATGGATCTGGTCCTGAACCATACTTCAGACGAGCATCCCTGGTTTCGTGAGGCGAAGAAGAGCAAAGACAACCCCTACCATGATTTCTATGTCTGGAGAGACGGGGAAGAGGGCGTATATCCCAATGAATTGAAATCCGCCTTCTGCGGACCGGCATGGGAATGGGTTCCGGAGCTGGGACAGTATTACCTGCACCAGTTTTCCGTAAAACAGCCGGATCTCAACTGGGAGAACCCTAAGCTGAGGAAGGCGATTTATGAAATGATCAACTGGTGGATCGACAGGGGCGTAGGCGGTTTCCGTCTGGACGTGATCGACCTGATCGGCAAAGAAACGGATAAGATGATCATGGCAGAAGGAAAAATGCTGCATCCGTATCTGCAGGAAATGAGCAAAGAAACCTTTCAGAAGGCGGACCTGGTAACAGTAGGAGAGGCGTGGAGCGCAACGCCGGAGCGGGCTATGAAATACAGCAATCCGGACGGTTCTGAGCTGTCCATGGTATTTCAGTTTGAGCACATTCTGCTGGATCAGCAGCCCGGCAAAGAAAAGTGGGACCTGATGGACCTGCCCTTTGTGGAGTTTAAAAAAGTATTTTCCAAATGGCAGACCAGCCTTTACAACAAAGGATGGAACAGCCTGTTCTTAAGCAACCATGATCTGCCCCGCAGCGTGTCCAGATTCGGTGACGACGGAAAATACAGGAAAGAATCTGCCAAGATGCTGGCTACCATGATCCACGGGATGCAGGGAACGCCTTACATCTACCAGGGCGAGGAGCTGGGCATGACGAATGTGCAGTTCGATATTGAAGATTACCGAGATATCGAGCTCTTAAATGTATATAAGGAGCGGATCGAAGCCGGCTATACGGAAGAAGAGGTCATGCGTTCCATCTACGCAAAAGGCAGGGACAACGCCAGAACACCTATGCAGTGGAACGAAAGCGCCAATGCCGGATTCACCTCAGGGACTCCCTGGATCCGGTGCAATCCTAATTATACGATGATCAATGCAGAGGAAGAACTGGTGGACCAGGATTCCATTTTCCATTATTACCGGAAACTGGTGAAGTTAAGAAAGACCGAGCCGATTCTTACCGAAGGCAGGTACATACCGGTCCTGGAAGAGGATGAAAATATCTTTGCATACATCAGGGAGTCAGAGGAAGAGAAGCTTCTGGTTCTGTGCAACTTCAGGGGAAAAGAAGCGGTCTATGATCTGCCCCGGCTGTGGGAAGGTCAGGAAGTGCTGATTTCCAATTATGAAGAGGGAGCCTTCGGCGTGCTGCGTCCCTATGAGGCGAAAATGGTGATCATCAGGAAAGGAGAGTAACAGGAATGAAAAGAAAAAAAGCAGTGCTTGCAGGACTTGCACTGACCGGCGCCGCGTCAGCCGCTGCGCTGGCTGGCTGCGGCAGTGAGGGAGACAACGGAAAAGTGGTTGTCGAAATGGTCCAGTACAAGCAGGAAGCAGTCAAAGTATTTGAAGAGCTGGAGAAAAAATTCAACGAAACCCACGATGATATTGAACTGAGAATTGATTCTCCCAATGATGCGGTAACGATTTTGAAAACCCGTTTTATCCGGGAGGATTATCCGGATATTATCGGAATCGGCGGGGATATTAACTATTCCAATTTCCTGGATTCCGATCTTCTCATGGACATTTCCGATTATGAAGGGCTGCAGGATATCAAGCAGTCTTATCTGGATATTGACAAAGAGCTGGAGTTTATCCCGGAGGACGGCACCTATGCGGTTCCTTACGTGGCAAACGCAGCAGGCGTACTTTATAACAGAGATCTGTTTGAAGAGCATGGATGGGAGATTCCCACGACCTGGAGCGAGTTCCTTTCTCTGTGCGATGAGATCCAGGCAGAAGGTCTGCAGCCTTTCTTCTTCGGATTTAAAGATGTGTGGACCTGTCTCGCGCCGTGGAACGCCATTTCTGTAGACCTGGCGCCTTCGGATCTGTGCGCCCAGGTAAACAGAGGGGAAACAACCTTTACAGACAATTACAGAGAAGTGGCGGAGAAGACAAGGAAGCTTCTGGATTATGGTCAGGATGACCCATTTGCCTACAGCTATAATGACGCCTGCACGGCATTTGCCAGAGGAGAGGCTGTCATGTATCCCATCGGAAGCTACGCAGTGCCGCAGATCAAATCTGTAAATCCGGATATCAATATTGATTCCTTTGTGTTCCCGGCAAGCGATACGGCAGAGGAAAACGTGCTCAATTCCGGCAACGACCTGCAGTTCTCTGTCATGAAAGAATCCGAGAACAAAGAAGCCGCTTATGAAGTTTTAGATTTCCTTCTGGAAGATGAGAATGTGCAGATGTATCTGGACGATCAGAACGCTGTGCCCTGTAAAGAAGGCGATTTTGCACTTCCTTCTATGCTGGACGGTATGAAAACTTATATTGATGAAGGCAAGGTTGCGGACTATCAGGATCATCACTATCCAAGTGAAATGTCTGTGGACGCCATGATCCAGACCTATCTGCTGGATAATTCTGAGAATGCCACAGATACGTTCCTGGAGAAATTCGATACCAACTGGGCGCGCTACAACCGTGACCTGATCAGAAAAGTACAGGATTACCAGAAGGAAAATCCTGACGCAGAATAGGAGGAGTCGAAATGAAGAAAAAGATGGGAAACAGAGAGATCACGTTCCTGTGCATCACCATACCGGTGCTGGTACTGTTCTTCTGTTTTAATACACTGCCGCTGATCAAAGGCTTTATCTACAGTCTGACCAATTTTAAAGGCTATGGAACTTACGACTGGGTGGGGCTTCGGAACTATCAGGATCTGTTTACCGATGCCAGAGTGGGGAAATCCTATCTCTTTACCTTTAAGTTCGCCATTGTCAGCACTATTATCGTAAATGTGATCAGCCTGATCCTGGCGCTGGGACTGAACAGCAAGATCAAAGGAAAAAGTGTGCTCAGAGGTATTTACTTTATTCCAAACGTGCTGGGAGGTCTGGTAGTAGGTTATATCTTCGGATTTATCTTTACTTATATCCTTCCGGCAGCCGGACAGGCAGCAGGTATCTCATGGCTGTCAAACAGTATGCTTTCCAATGAGAAAACTGCATGGTTTGCCATCGTGCTGGTAGCATCCTGGCAGTCCATCGCCATGAATACTATTATCTATATATCCGGGCTTCAGACCGTTCCTGAGGACGTCTATGAAGCCGGCGCCATTGACGGAGCTACAGGATGGAGCAAGTTCAGGCACCTGACCTTCCCTCTGATCATTCCGTTTTTTACCATCAATATGGTGCTGTGCATGAAGAACTTCCTGATGGTATTTGACCAGATCATGGCTTTGACCAAGGGCGGTCCTGCACAGAGTACGGAGTCTATCTCCTATCTGATCTACCAGAACGGTATGAGCGGCGGACAGTTTGGCTTCCAGAGCGCCAATGCGGTGGTCTTCTTTATCGTGATCGTGGTGATCTCCGTATGCCAGATGAAATTTATGGGTAAGAAGGAGGAGCAGTTATAATGAATAGAAAAGGAAATAAACAGACGGCGCAGACCAACTGGCTGGTTACAATTTTACTGATCATCGGCTGCCTTACGATTTTCTTCCCGCTGTATATGACTATCATCATTGCGTTTAAGCAGCCTTCGGAAATGACCAATGACATTGCAGGAGCCCTTGGACTGCCTGCATCCTGGAGTTTTTCCAATTTTGCCGAGGCAATGGAAGTTACGGATTTCTGGAATTCTCTTGGAAACAGTATCCTGATCACCGTGATCACAGTTGCCCTGGCAATCCTGATCCATTCACTGGCAGGCTATGCCATTGGAAGAAATATGGGACAGAGTAAATTTTATAGTTTTACCTACCTGTACATTGTAAGCGGTATGTTCGTTCCTTTTGCCATCCTGATGATGCCTCTGGTAAAGCAGACAGCGCAGATGGGAATCGCCAACCGTGTGGGTGTCGTTGTCCTGTATGTGGTCTTCTATATGCCTATGAACCTGCTGCTCTATGCCGGGTATCTGAAGAATATCCCTCTGGCGCTGGAGGAGGCGGCATATGTGGATGGTTCCAGTACCTGGAAAAGCTACTGGCACATCATATTCCCTATTATGAAGCCTATGCACGCTACCGTAGCAGTCCTGACTGCGCTGGGAACCTGGAATGACGTTATGACGCCTCTGGTCATCATGTCCGGTACAGGGGTCAATACCCTGCCGCTGGCGCAGCTGAATTTCCAGACACAGTTCGGTACCAATTACAACCTGGCGTTTGCTTCTTATCTGCTGGCGCTGATCCCGATCCTGCTGTTCTATCTGTTCTGCCAGAAACAGATCTTAAACGGTGTGGTAAACGGTGCAGTGAAATAAATGAATCACATTTCCCCGAAAGGGAGGAGACGGATCCAGAAAGATCCTCTTCCCCTTTTCGGGGATTTTTTCTTCCCGCGGGCAATGAGCCAGGCGGATACAGCCCAGGCTGCCTTCTCTTGCCGCCGCCGGCGGCAATTCTGCTTGCATGTCCATTTGGCGGCTGCCTTTTGCCTGTGCATGGTTTGGCAGATCCTGCATATATTTTAAAGACAA
>NHCFC00100__coassemble_1573_pt1 | contig 23768 bp, 21 predicted proteins | sample NHCFC00100__metabat2_low_PE_019 | metagenome-assembled genome bin NHCFC00100
GATAGTATCATTTCTTTCTTATCAGGCATAAAAGCCCCCTGTCTGTGAGGTCTGTTTCCATTAGTCTATGAGACAGGAAAGAGAAATTTGCATAGGATAGTAGTAAACCCTCAAGGGCAGAAGGAAGTGGCGGACATGGAAAAAGAGCTGACCGGAAAAGGCGTCGGAGTGGCTGTTCTGGATACCGGAATCTATCCTCATATGGATTTTGACAGCCGCATCTGGGCGTTTCAGGATTTTGTAAATCACAGAACCGTTCCCTATGATGACTGCGGACACGGGACTCACGTCATGGGCATCCTGGGAGGAAGCGGAAAGGCTTCCAAAGGCAAATGCAGAGGCATAGCCCCGGGCTGCGGCATGATCGCGCTGAAGGTACTGGATGAAAAAGGAAACGGCAGTCAGGAAACCGTGATCAGGGCTCTGGACTGGATACAGGAGCACCGGGAAACCTATAAGATCCGCATTGTCAATATCTCCGTGGGAACCACCGAACGATATGGCCATGAAAGGCTGATCCAGGCAGTGGAAGAGGCGTGGGACAGCGGGCTTGTGGTGGTGGCTGCCGCCGGCAACCAGGGACCGGGACAGGGCAGCATCACGGCTCCCGGCAGCAGCAGGAAGATCATCACCGTGGGCTCCTCCGATATGCTGGTACAGAACCAGGGCATCTCAGGAAGAGGTCCCACCAGGGAGTGCGTCAGCAAACCGGACATTGTAGCGCCGGGCAATGAAATTCTTTCCTGTTCCAATAAAACCGGCGCCTTTCCTTATATCAGGAAGAGCGGCACATCCATGTCAACGCCCCGGGTGTCCGGAGGCATTGCGCTGCTGCTGGAGAAAGACCCTTCTTATACCAATCTGGAGATCAAGAAAAGGCTGAAAAAAACAGCCAGAAACCTTGGCTATCCCCACAATGTCCAGGGCTGGGGGCTCTTTGTGCCGGAACGTTTTTTGTTTTTATGACTGAAAAAAGAGTATTGACATATTTTGTATAATTGTATACAATGATACAAGCGATTCAACAAAGCAAAGTATTAGAATATAAGAGCAGACAGCAAAAGAAAAATTTCTATTGCAGCAGACAGGAGTGATTGATATGATAGATAGAGCTGTCAGAATGAATTACCACACAAATTTACTGGAACTGGAAGAGCACATGTATCCTCTGGTGGATGTGGAGAAGCCAAATGTATTCCGCAATCTTTTCCCCTACACGGAAGTCCCCAGGATCGCATTTAATGACAGGATCGTACCCCATCACATGCCGGACGATATCTGGATCACAGATACCACCTTCCGGGACGGACAGCAGTCCCGGGCGCCTTACAGCACAGAGCAGATCGTAAAGATTTACGAATATCTCCACCGGCTGGGAGGACCCAACGGAAAGATCCGGCAGAGTGAATTTTTCCTTTACAGCAAGAAGGACCGGGACGCGGTTTACAAATGCCTGGAAAAAGGCTATGCTTTTCCGGAAGTCACCAGCTGGATCCGTGCCAGCAAGAAGGACTTTGAGCTGGTAAAGGATATCGGGTTAAAAGAGACCGGAATCCTGGTAAGCTGTTCCGATTATCATATTTTCTATAAAATGAAGATGACCAGAAGAGAGGCAATGGAGCACTATTTAAGCGTGATCCGGGACTGCCTGGAGATCGGCATCAGCCCCAGGTGCCATCTGGAGGATATCACGAGAGCAGACATTTACGGCTATGTGATCCCCTTCTGTCTGGAGCTGACCAAGCTGATGGAGGAATATTCTATTCCCATTAAAGTAAGGTGCTGCGACACCATGGGATACGGCGTGAATTATCCGGGAGCTGTGATCCCCAGATCCATTCCGGGAATTATATACGGTATCATGACACATGCCGGATTCCCCTCGGAGCTCATTGAATTCCACGGACATAACGACTTTTATAAGGCAGTGAGCAATTCCACCACAGCCTGGCTCTACGGCGCCTGCGGCGTCAACTGTTCCCTGTTTGGGATCGGAGAGCGGACGGGCAATACGCCTCTGGAGGCCATGGTCTTTGAATATGCCCAGCTGAAGGGAAGCCTGGACGGCATGGACACCACGGTGATCACAGAGCTGGCGGAATATTATGAAAAAGAGATCGGCTACAAGATCCCGTCCAACACGCCTTTCGTGGGAACTGCCTTTAATGTGACCCGGGCAGGCATCCATGCAGACGGACTTTTGAAGAATGAAGAGATCTACAACATCTTCGACACCGACAAGTTTCTGAAGAAACCGCCTCAGGTGGCAGTCAGCAACACTTCCGGTCTCGCAGGCATTGCTCATTGGATCAACAATCATTTCCGTCTCAGCAAAGAGCACCAGATCGATAAGAACAGTGAGCTGGCAGTGATGGTAAAAGCATGGGTGGACAAGCAGTATGAAGACGGAAGAGTCACAGTTCTGACAGACGACGAGCTGCTGGCGGTGATCAGGGAAAGCTGTGACCGCCTGGGTATTACACTGCAGCGTGAATAAAAGATTCGCTTTAGGACAGGACAGGAATATGACAGGAGAAGGAAAATCATTAAGAGGCAAAGTATTTGAAAAAATCAGAAATGATATTTTAAAGGGCCGCTACAAAAAAGGCGACGAGCTGGTGGAGTGCACCATCGGAAAAGAGCTGGGCGTCAGCCGTACGCCTGTAAGGGAAGCCATCCGCCAGCTGGAGCTGGAAGGGCTGGTGCAGCTGATCCCCAATAAGGGAGCATTTGTCACCGGGATCTCAGTCAAAGATGTAATGGATATGTACCAGATCCGCGCCAGGCTGGAAGGGCTGTGCGCGGCTATGGCGGCAGAGAAGATCACCAGAGAACAGGCAGAGGGCATGGAGGAAGCCATCGTACTGTCGGATTATCATGCAGACCGGGGGAATTACGACCAGGTCTGCCAGCAGGACGGCAGGTTCCACCAGCTTCTTTACGAAGCCTCAGGAAGCAGGATCCTCGCCCATACGCTGACGGACTTTCACGAATATCTGCAGAGAGTCCGCATGGCGTCGGTGAAATACCGGATGCGGGTGCGCCCCTCAAACAGCGAGCATAGGCAGATCCTGGACGCCATCAAAAACCACGAAGCCCAGCAGGCTGAGCAGGCGGCATACCAGCATATTTTCAACACCATTGAAAATCTGAAAAACTGTGATCTGGAAACGGTTTTAAAGGAAGAAATGAAATAGCAGGAAAGGAGCATTATCATGGCAAAAATACCAATGACCACTCCTCTGGTGGAGATGGACGGAGATGAAATGACCAGGATCCTCTGGAAAATGATCAAGGAGGAGCTGCTGGAACCTTTTGTAGATTTAAAGACCGAGTATTATGACCTGGGACTGGAATATCGAAACGAGACCAATGACCAGGTAACGGTGGACGCTGCCAACGCGACTAAGAAATATAAGGTTGCAGTCAAGTGCGCTACCATCACGCCCAATGCGGCACGTATGGAAGAATATCATTTAAAAGAAATGTACAAAAGCCCCAACGGCACCATCCGTTCCATGCTGGACGGTACAGTCTTCCGTGCGCCCATTGTGGTAAAAGGCATTGACCCCTGTGTGAAGAACTGGAAGAAACCCATCACACTGGCGAGACATGCTTACGGAGATGTGTATAAAAATACAGAGATGGTCATTCCGGGACCGGGAAAGGTGGAGCTGGTCTATACTGCCCAGGACGGCACACAGATCAAAGAGCTGGTGCACGAGTTTCAGGGACCCGGCGTGGCACAGGGCATGCACAACCTGAACGGATCCATTGAAAGCTTTGCCAGAAGCTGCTTTACCTACGCGCTGGATACCAAGCAGGATGTATGGTTTGCCACCAAGGATACCATTTCCAAGAAATACGACCATACATTCAAGGATATTTTCCAGGAAATCTATGAAAAAGAGTACCAGGAGAAATTCCAGGAAGCAGGCATTACCTATTTCTATACTCTGATCGACGACGCAGTGGCAAGGGTTATGAAAGCAGAGGGCGGCTTTATCTGGGCATGCAAAAATTATGACGGAGACGTTATGAGCGACATGGTATCCTCTGCCTTTGGATCACTTGCTATGATGACCTCTGTGCTGGTATCTCCTCACGGTTATTTTGAATACGAAGCTGCCCACGGAACCGTACAGCGCCATTACTACAAGCACTTAAAGGGAGAGGAAACCTCTACCAACTCTGTGGCAACCATCTTCGCATGGACCGGAGCTTTAAGAAAGCGGGGAGAGCTGGACGGCAATCAGGAGCTGCAGGCGTTTGCAGACAAGCTGGAGCAGGCAACCGTAGCTGTCATTGAAGGCGGAAAGATGACCAAAGACCTGGCGCTGATCACCAGCCTGGAAAACCCAACCGTATTAAACAGCAAAGATTTCATTCTGGAGATCAGAAAACAGCTGGAAGCTTAAGAACATCCGCAGGCGTACCATGCCTGATAAAAGAAAAAACGGGAACTGCCGAGATACCTTTGACCATACCTCCGGGCAGTTTCCGTTTTTTGTTTTTTACCTGCAAATTTAAATCTGCGAATTTAGATCTAGAAAGATTTTTTACTGGGCAAGCTCTTCCCATTTTTCATACAGCTCTTCCAGCTTGTTGGCGATCTCAGCTTTTTCTTTTGACAGCCGGATGCATTCTGCCACATTGCTGACAATTTCCGGAAGCGCCATCTCTTCGTCAATTTCCTTATCCCGCTGCTCCAGCTCTTCGATGGCTTTTTCGGTTTTCTTTAGATCATTCTCCCGTTTTCGGATCCGTGCCTGTTCTTCTTTTTTCTGCTGCCAGTCCAGCTTGGCAGCAGATACAGAAGGCGCAGCGGCTTCCGCAGCCTGTTCAGGGGCATAGATGCTGGTCAGCTCTTCTTTTTTCTCCAGGTAATAATCGTAATTTCCAATGTAGTTTACCAGCTTCTGGTTGGTCAGGTCCAGGATCCTGGTGGCAGTCCGGTTGATAAAATACCGGTCGTGGGACACATAGAGGACCGTTCCCTCGTAATTGTTCAGCGCCTCCTCCAGGATTTCCTTGGAGGTAATGTCCAGGTGGTTGGTGGGCTCGTCCAGGATCAGGAAATTGGCTTCTGAGAGCATCAGCTTTGCCAGAGAGACACGTCCCCGCTCCCCGCCGCTTAAGGAAGAAATCTTCTTAAACACATCATCGCCGGTGAATAAGAAGGCTGCCAGCAGATTGCGGATCTCTGTGTTGGTAAGCCGGGGATAATCATCGGAAATCTCTTCAAAAACCGTTTTCTCCATGTGCAGCACGTGGTGTTCCTGGTCATAATATCCGATGTGCACCTTGCTTCCCAGGCGGAAGCTTCCGGCATCTGCAGGGATCACCTGATTTAAGATTTTCAGGATGGTGGTCTTTCCGGTGCCGTTGTTTCCGATGATCGCCACACGTTCCCCTCTTTTAATAGAGAAATTCAGATCCTCAAACAGGGGAAGCCCCGGGAACGATTTGCTTAAATGCTCCACCATCAGCACATCGTTTCCGCTGGTGATGCGGGGCTTTAAAGAAATCTTCATGGCATCGTCCACTTCTGCGGGCTTTTCGATAACCTCCATCTTTTCTAACATTTTTTCCCGGCTTTCTGCCCTGCGGATGGATTTTTCCCGGTTGAACTGGCGCAGCTTTGCAATGACCTCTTCCTGATGGCGGATTTCCTGCTGCTGGTTGAGATAAGCCTGGTAGGCGGCTTTGCGCTGCAGCGCTTTCTTTTCGCTGTAGGCAGTGTAATTGCCGCTGTAGGAGGCTACTTTGGTATTGTCAATATCAATGATCTTGGTCACTACCTTATCCAGAAAATAGCGGTCATGGGAAACAATGAAAACCGCGCCGGGGTAATTAAGCAGATAAGATTCCAGCCAGGCAATGGAGTCCATATCCAGATGGTTGGTAGGCTCGTCCAAAAGGATAATGTCCGGACTGGAGAGCAGCAGCCTTCCCAGAGCCACCCGGGTTTTCTGACCGCCGGACAGTGTAGAGATATCTTTGGAAAAATCTTCCTCTGCAAAGCCCAGTCCCTTTAAGACTCCGGTCAATTCGCTTTTGTAGGCATATCCGTTTTCCATTTCAAATTCATGGGTCAGGCGGGAATATGCCTCCATCAGGCGGGTCAGGTCTTCGCCGACAGCCGTTTTCATCTCGCCTTCCATCTGTCTCATGCGCAGCTCCATATCCAGGATGTGCTGCTTGACCTGCAGAAGGGAGTCATAGATGCTCATGCCTCCGCTCAGGTCCTGGTGCTGGGCAAGATAACCGATGGATTTTCCTTTGGAGAGAATGACCTGCCCGGAGTCCGCGGCAAGCTCTCCCATGATGATCCGCAGCAGGGTAGACTTTCCTGCGCCGTTGATGCCCACCAAAGCGGCTTTTTCCCGTTCTTCTATATGAAATGAGGCGTCATGGATCAGTGTAACGCCGTTGAATGCTTTTTCGATATTCTGACATGCAAGTATCATAATGATCCGTTCTCCTTTGTGTTTCGTAAATGCATATGGCTGAATAGTAACACGAAAATTCTTATTTGACAACAGATAAAATGAATTATAATTGACTTTATTTTAACGATTATATATAATAAAACCAGTAGTTCGGATTTTAGACAACAGGAGGGATCGTCGTGGACCAGAAGAGCATATCGAAAGCAGTAATCAGAAGACTTCCCCGATATTACAGATATTTAGGCGAGCTGATGGAAGAGGGCGTGGAGAGGATTTCTTCCAATGAGCTCAGTGAGAAAATGAGAGTGACCGCCTCCCAGATTCGTCAGGATTTAAACAATTTCGGCGGCTTCGGACAGCAGGGATATGGCTACAATGTTCCATATCTGTATACAGAGATCGGGAAGATTTTAGGGCTTGATAAGACCCATCACATGATTATTATCGGTGCGGGAAATCTCGGTCAGGCACTTGCCAATTACGTGAAATTTGAAAAAAGAGGTTTTAAGATAGTCGGCATCTTTGATGTAAATCCTGTACTGAAAGGAATTTCCATAAGAGGAAATCAGATTCGCATGATGGATGAGCTTCCGGAATTTTTAAAAGAACAGGAGGTCCAGATTGCGGCGCTGACCCTGCCTAAGAGCAATGCGGCAGAGACAGCAGATTTCCTGGTACAGCACGGCATCAAGGCGATCTGGAATTTCGCCCATCTGGATCTGGATGTTCCGGAGGATGTCATTGTGGAGAACGTACATTTGTCCGAGAGCCTTATGAGGCTTTCCTACAACCTGAATTGTTATGTGACAGAACACCAGAAGAATGAGGATTAACGTGTTTCTTTCCAGGAAAAGGCTGCGGTAAAAGAGTTTTACTGCAGCCTTTTCTGAGAGCAGGATTTGTGATAAAATACAGAAAGTTTTATGTTCCGGCAGGAAAGCAGGTGAAAGAATGGAACAGATCGTAACAGGAAGCCAGATGAAGGCGCTGGACGGCGCCACAATCGAAAACATAGGAATCCCCTCCCTGGTACTGATGGAGCGTGCAGCGCTTGCCCTGTGCGATGCCATGGAGGCAGAGGGATATTTAGAGGGCAGACTTTTATTTTTATGCGGATCGGGAAACAACGGGGCAGACGGGGTTGCCGCTGCCAGGATCCTGACGCTGCGGGGGTATGAGGCGGATGTCTGCATCCTTGGAAATCCCCTGCGTTTTACACAGGAAATGAAGAAACAGGTGGAAATTGCTGAAAAATACGGAATTTCCTTTGTCAAGACTTACCGATGCAGTGAATATACTACTATAGTAGATTCTCTTCTGGGGGTGGGAACGTCCAGGAATTTAGAGGGAGTCTATAAAAAAGCGGTGGAAGAGATCCGGCATTGCGGATGCCATGTGGTGTCCGTGGATATTCCCACAGGAATCTGCGCCGACACAGGAAGGATCCTGGGCGCAGCAGTGAGGGCGGACCTGACCGTGACGTTCGCCTATAAAAAGGCAGGGCTGTGCCTTTATCCGGGAGCTCTCTATGCAGGGAAACTGGTATCTGCGGAAATCGGTATCCACCGGCAGGACTTTCCTCTTGACGGTACGGAGATATTTGCCTGTGAACCGGCGGATCTGCAGAAAATCCGAAGGGATCCCGGGGGAAATAAAGGAACCTTCGGGAAAGTCTTTCTCATTGCCGGAAGCCGGGATATCTTCGGCGCGGCGTATCTTAGCGGTCTTGCAGCCATGCGCACCGGAGCCGGCATGCTGAAGATCTGTACCAGAGAAGAAAACCGGCAGCAGTTTTCCTGTTTTCCGGAAGCCATGCTGCTCACCTATGACGATACGTCTGATCTGAAAGCTTTGGTAAGAGAAGGGCTTGCCTGGGCAGACACGGCAGGCATGGGACCGGGAGTGGGAACCGGCGCTCAGGCAGCCCGGCTTTTGGATGCGCTCCTGGAAGAGTGCACCTGCCCCCTGGTGCTGGATGCAGACGCCATCAATCTGCTTTCAGGAAAAAAGGAAAAATTAAAAAACTGCAAAGCTCCGGTGATACTGACGCCTCATTTAGGTGAATTTTCCCGTCTTACGGGAACGGAGATTGCCGTATGGAAAGAGGACCCGGTGAATATTACCCGGGAAGCAGCAAGCTCGTACCGGGTGATTTTGGTGTGCAAAGACGCCAGAACCGTGGTAAGCGACGGAACACGCAGCTGGATCAACCTGTCCGGAAATGACGGTATGGCGACTGCCGGAAGCGGGGATGTACTGACGGGAACCATCCTGGGTCTTCTGGCACAGAAGCTCGCGCCTAAAGATGCGGCAGTCCTGGGCGCGTACCTGCACGGCTGCGCCGGAGACCGGGCAGCAGCGGCAAAGGGCAGAGCCGGTATGCTGGCAGGAGACATTCTGGAGGAAATTCCAAAGATTCTTTGCAGTCTGGAAGGAAAAGAGGGAAAATCATGAAAATACAGAGCAGGATTTATGCTGCAGTCAATCTGGATGCAGTTTTATATAATCTGGAAAACATGAAAAAAAATATCAGTGAGAATACAAAGATCATAGCCGTACTAAAGGCAGACGGCTACGGGCATGGGGCTGTGCCCATAGCCCGTGAGATCCAGTCACTACCCTATATCTGGGGAATTGCGGTTGCCACAGTGGAAGAGGGCATGGAGCTGAGAAACGCCGGGATCCAAAAGCCCATCCTGATCCTGGGCTATACCTATGAAGAAGATTATGACACCATCGTAAGGGAGGATTTCCGCCCGGCAGTCTTTAAAAAAAGTATGGCGCAGAAGCTGTCCCAGGCAGCTGTAAAAGCCGGCAAGCCTGTGAATATACATATCAAAATTGATACGGGAATGACCCGGATCGGCTACCGGGATCCCCAAAGAGATGTGCCGGAAATCCTGGAAATCTCCAGGCTGCCCGGGATCCGCATCGAAGGGCTGTTCACCCATTTTGCCAGGGCAGATGAGACCGATCCAGCTCCCGCGTACAGGCAGCTGGAGAAATATGGGGAATTCCTGAAAAAGCTGGAAGCCGCAGGGCTTTCCATCCCATTGAAACACTGTTCCAACAGCGCCGGGATCATCCGTATCCCGGAGGCAAATCTGGACGCGGTGCGGGCAGGGGTCATCCTGTACGGCATGTATCCTTCCGATGAGGTAGAAAAAGAGCCGGTACCCTTAAAGCCGGCGATGGAGATCAAAAGCCATATCGCTTACATTAAGACGGTAGAACCCGGCACTCAAGTCAGCTATGGGGGCACGTATACCACCCAGAGACCCACCAGGATCGCCACGATCCCGGTAGGGTATGCAGACGGCTATGCCAGAGGTCTGTCCAACCGGGGAAGCGTCCTGATCCACGGCAGGCGGGCACCGATTCTGGGAAGAGTCTGTATGGACCAGTTCATGGTGGACGTGACAGAGATCCCGGAGGCAAAAGAACTGGATGAGGCAACCCTTCTGGGAAAGGACGGGGAGGACTGCATCGCCATGGAGGAGTTAGGAGACCTCTCCGGCAGATTCAACTATGAGTTTGCCTGCTGCATCAGCAAGCGGGTGCCCCGCATTTACATAAAAGACGGACAAGTAAAAGAATGAGACAGAAAAATACGTTGGATATTCATGAATACACACGGAAAAACTGGGAAACCTCATAGTGTGCGGGGGTTCCCCTCAGAATTTTAGTAATCGGAGTGTGAAGTGTGTGGTTATCAAACGTGGAGATATTTTTTATGCGGACCTGCGGCCGGTGGTAGGCAGTGAGCAGGGCGGCATCCGGCCGGTTCTGATCATTCAGAACGATATCGGGAACAAACACAGTCCTACCGTGATCTGCGCCGCGATCACATCCAGGATGAACAAGGCAAAGCTGCCGACGCATATTGAGATTGACGCGGCGTCTTACGCCATTGTAAAGGATTCTGTGATCCTGCTGGAGCAGCTTCGTACCATTGATAAGAGACGGTTAAAGGACAAGGTCTGTCATCTGGACGCGGAGATCCTGAAAAAGGTCAACCATGCTCTGTGCATCAGCCTGGAACTTCCGGTTTCCGGGCAGTCAGGAAATTCATGAAAAGGGCGCTGCAGAGGTCTTTACATAGTATGCAGGACACGATCATCTTGACGAATGGCAGGGAAAATGGTATTTTATTCATGGCGGAGGGAAAACATTCCTTTTTCCTCCATAGGAAATTACGAAAAGAAAGAAGGAATAGAAAAAGTATATGGACGACGGGAGTACCCCTTTGGGGGTGGTAATCGTATTTGTTTTATTTATTCTCATTAACGGTATCATGTATGGATTCGGTTCAGCCATCCAGAAGGTCAGTGAGGACGACATAGAAAAGCGGGCAGAGGAAAAAAAGGATAAACGATCCCTGTGGCTTTTAAAGATCACGGAGCATCCGCTGCCGGTGATCAACACCATACTGACCACTGCCACACTGTTAAGCGTTCTCACAGGTTATATCAGTATACGGGGCATGACGCCCTATGTTTACCGCTGGCTTGTGAAGCTGCAGGAGCTTGCAGGCGCGGCAGTACCCCTTTGGGTTTTGTGGCATCTTGCAGCGGTGCTGGTCATGATCGTTTCGCTGATCGTTCTCATTGCTATGGGAATCCTTGCGGCAAAGAAAGTGTTTGCCAGCAGCCCCCTGAACTGGGTGTACCGCACTGCGGGAATCGTAAAATTTTTCGTTGCCTTATTTACACCGCTGAACTTCATCATCGTAAAGCTTTCCAACGGGATCGTGAGGCTCTTTGGGGTGGATCCCCATAAGAAAGAGGATGAGGTCACAGAGGAGGAGATCATCTCCATGGTGGACGACGCCCACGAAAAAGGCGTGATCGAAGAAAATGAGGCAGAGATGATCCAGAACATCATGGAGTTTTCCGAAACCGAGGCACAGGATATTATGACTCACAGGACCAATATCAATGCCATTGACGAAAAAACCACTTTAAAAGATGCGCTGGGTTATATGCTGAACAATACCAACTCCAGATATCCTGTATACCGTGAGGATATTGACAATATCATCGGAATCCTCCATCTGAAAGATGTGACCATGCAGATGATGTATTCTGACTGCCAGGATCTGGCGATCGGGACCATTCCCAATCTGATCCGCGAAGCGGTCTACATACCGGAAACCAGGAACATCAATGATCTATTTAAGCGCATGCAGGCAAAGAAGATCCATATGGTCATTGTGGTGGACGAGTACGGACAGACCTCCGGAATTGTCACCATGGAAGATATCCTGGAAGAGATCGTGGGAAATATTCTGGATGAATACGATGAGGAGGAAAACTTCATTCAGATCCAGACCGATGACTCTATCATCATGGAAGGGCTGACACCTCTGGAGCAGGTGGACGAAGTCCTGGATTCTGATTTCGATGAGGAGGAGGATTTCGACACCTTAAACGGATACCTCACCTCTGTCCTGGGACATGTTCCCAATATGGCAGAAGATAAAGAGGTCAGAGCAAAGGGTTATTTATTTACCATTTTATCAGTGGAAAATAATACAATACAAAAAGTGCGGGTAGAGAAGCTGCCCCAGGAAGAAAAAGGAGAAGAAGCATGTCAGGACATTCAAAATTCGCAAACATAAAGCACAAAAAGGAAAAAAATGACGCAAAGAAGGGCAAGATCTTTACGGTCATTGGAAGAGAGATCGTAGTGGCAGTGAAGGAAGGCGGTCCGGATCCGGCAAATAACAGCAAACTGCGTGATGTGATCGCAAAGGCGAAAGCAAACAACATGCCCAACGATACCATTGACAGGGGTATTAAAAAGGCTGCCGGAGACGCCAATGCAGATAACTTTGAAAAGCTGACCTATGAAGGGTATGGTCCCAGCGGAGTTGCCATTATCGTGGAGACTCTGACAGACAACAAAAACCGTACCGCAGGCAACGTCAGAAGCGCGTTCACCAAAGGCAGCGGAAATATCGGAACTCCGGGATCCGTATCCTTTATGTTTGATAAAAAAGGTCAGATCATCATTGACAAAGAAGAGTGCGAGATAGACGCAGACGATCTGATGATGATCGCTCTGGACGCAGGCGCAGAGGATTTCTCCGAGGAGGAGGACAGCTTTGAAGTCCTGACTTCTCCGGATGACTTCAGCGCAGTCAGAGAAGCACTGGAAAAAGAGGGCATCCCCATGGCAGAGGCACAGGTTGCCATGATCCCGCAGAACTATGTATCCCTGATCGATGAGCAGGATATTAAGAACCTGCAGAAGACCCTGGATCTGCTTGACGATGACGATGATGTCACAGACGTATGGCATAACTGGGACGAATAAAATCAGACCTGTTTTCACATAATACCTCCAGAAGAAACCTGGAGGTATTATTATGTCTGACAATAAGAATGAACAACTGGAAAAGACCAGGCAGCAGGACGAGCTGATGAAGGAAACCGGGGAAGCCATGCTGTCGGATAATGAAAAGGAGTATCACATCCAGCTTCTGACCATCATCGGTGAAGTGGAGGGGCATGAATGCCTGCCCAACAACAGCAAGACGACGAAATACGAGCATATCCTGCCCAAACTGGCGGTGATCGAAGACAGCAAGGAGACGGACGGGCTTCTGATCCTGCTAAATACTGTGGGAGGAGATGTGGAAGCAGGTCTCGCCATTGCAGAGATGATCGCGTCCCTCAGCAAACCTACCGTATCCCTTGTGCTGGGAGGCGGGCATTCCATCGGCGTCCCTATGGCAGTATCGGCAGATTATTCCTTTATCGTGCCCAGCGCCACCATGGTGATCCACCCTGTGCGCAGCAGCGGTATGTTCATCGGCGTAATGCAGAGCTACCGGAACATAGAAAAGATCCAGGACCGGATCACAGGATTCGTGGCAGAACACTCCCATATGAAGCAGGACCGGATCGAGGAACTGATGCTGGACACCTCCCAGCTGGTCAAGGATGTGGGCACCATGCTGGAAGGACCGGAGGCGGTCCGGGAAGGGCTCATCGACCAGGTGGGCGGGATCCGGGAAGCCATGGATAAGCTGTACCAGCTGATCGGTGAGGCAAAGGCAGAGAAAACTTCCTGATCTTTCCAGGAAGAAGCGCTGCGATTTTACGGTTGTTCTCGGAAAAGTTTTATGTTAAAATTAACTTTTGATAAACGTATACTATACAAATGAAGAGGTTAAAGAAATGTTATTGTTACAGGCGCTTATCCTGGGGATCGTACAGGGAATCACAGAATTTCTTCCCATCAGCAGCTCCGGCCATCTGGCGATCCTGCAGAATATCTTTCAGCTGAACACCAATTACAGTGTCTTTTTCAACGCAATGGTGCACCTGGGAACACTGATGGCTGTACTGGCTGCGTTTCAGAAGGATATCAAGAAGATCCTGCTGGAAGCCTGCAGATGTGTTTATGATATTCTGGAAAATATAAAAATTGCTCTTTATAACAGAAAAGAGCAGGAGGCAAAACGCTACCGGATGCTGATCTCCAACAATTACCGGAAGCTGTTTCTGCTTCTTTTCGTGTCCACCATTCCCACTGCCATAGAGGGGCTTTTGCTCCAGGATCTGGTAGCAGCGGCAGGAAGCAATCTCCTGGCTCCGGCAATGGGACTTATGCTGACAGCGGTTGTGCTGGTGGTGGCGGACTTTATCCCTGCCGGAGGGAAAATTCCCAAGGATGTCAGCTTAAAAGCAGCTCTCGGCATCGGCATCTGTCAGGGCATCACGGTATTTCCTGGAATTTCCCGGTGCGGCATTACCATTGCCGTATGTCTGATGTACGGATTCAACAGGAAATTCTCAGTCAAATATTCGTTCCTGCTGGCGGTCCCGTCCATTTTGGGAGCCGCTGTGCTGGAGCTTACGCAACTTCCCGGTTCCGGGATTTCCGCAGCGGAGGCAGGCGTCAGCCTGCTGGCAGCAGCGGCAGCAGGAATCGTGGGATATCTGTGCATTAAGAAAATGTTAAGTATCATTCAGAAAAAACAGTTCCGCTTTTTTGCAGTTTATTGTTTTATCATCGGTGCGGCGGCAGCGGCATATAGTTTTGCCATTTGATACATAGCGGCTTTCACCGGACGCAAAAAAGGGAGGATCAAGAAGGGGAGAGAAGCATGGCAGCAGCAAAAAGCAGCAGTGCAGGACGCACTGGCGGAACCAGGAAAAAGTCCACCGGAAGTCAGAGAAAAGGAAGCAGCAGAAAAAAATCTTCCGGAAAGAGAACGCAGAACAATACAGAAGCCGGCATAAAGGCAGAGATCTTTCTCTGGCTGGTGCTGGCTGTTTCTGTTGTACTGCTGGCAAGTAATTTTGGAATCGGCGGAATTATAGGAAATGCAGTCAGTAGCTTTTTCTTCGGATTGGTGGGGCTGATCTGCTATCCCCTTCCTTTTTTCCTGTTTCTGGGAACCGGTTTTGTCATATCCAATAGAAAGAATCCCCGGGCATACCGGAAAATGGCAGGATTTCTCCTGCTGTTTCTGGCGCTGTGCATGTTTGCCCAGATGGTGACCGAGGGCGCCTTTTTTTCGGAAGGACCGGGAGAATTCTACAGAATTTCTGCGGACTATAAGACCGGAGGAGGAATCGTAGGCGGCGTTCTCAGCAGTGTACTTGCCAGGGCATTCGGCACTGCGGGAACCTATGCCATCATTTTCGCGGCAGTGATGATCTCACTGGTGCTGATCACCCAAAGATCCATGTTTGATCTGATCCGCAGAGTCAGCCGTGCTTTCTGCCGCTTTGCTTCCGACCGGCGGGAGGAACATCTCCAGAACCGCCGGGAACGCATGGCACAGCCGGAAGAGATGGCGGAAAGCGAAGGGAAAAGACGCAGAAAGCGGACAGAAGAAAAGAGAACCGCAGCATCGGAAGCAAAAATGGATGCCCGGGAAAAAAGAGCGCGAAGACGCACAGACAGCAAAGAGGAGCATCCGGAAGAAAACACACTGTCCCCAAGTATTTCTCCGTTTAATGATCAGGATATGGAGGAACTGCCCTTCCGCCCGGAAGATGCCTTTCCTATCCAGAGAGGGGATTCTCCGGTACAGGATATGGAGGAAATCCTGGCTGAGGAAGTGTCCGCTCCTGCAGTAAAAGAGGAAAAGCCGCCTCGTTCCTCCCAAGAAGAAATCCGGCAGGGCATTCAGGAAGTGAAAGAAGAGATTGCCAGCAAAGAAGCCCAGGTGAAAAAGGAATATCAGTATCCGCCTCTGAATCTCCTAAAAAAAGGGAAGAAATCCGGGGGCGACTCCGATTCCCATTTAAGAGAGACGGCGGCAAAGCTTCAGGATACCTTACATAATTTTGGAGTCAACGTAAGCATCACCAACGTCAGCTGCGGTCCTACCGTTACCCGCTATGAGCTTCAGCCGGAGCAGGGGGTAAAGGTCAGCAAGATCGTCAGTCTGACCGATGACATCAAACTGAACCTGGCTGCCACAGATATCCGCATCGAGGCTCCCATACCGGGAAAAGCGGCGGTGGGCATTGAAGTGCCCAATGAGAAAAACAGCCCGGTCATGCTCCGGGAACTGCTTGCCAGCGACGCCTTCCAAAACTGCGGATCCAAGCTTGCCTTTGCCGCAGGAAAAGACATTGCGGGGCAGCCGGTGATCGCGGATATTGCCAAAATGCCCCATCTGCTGATCGCAGGCGCCACAGGCTCCGGTAAATCCGTGTGCATTAATACCCTGATCATGAGCATCCTGTACAAGGCTTCTCCGGAGGACGTAAAGCTGATCATGATCGACCCCAAAGTGGTGGAATTAAGTGTTTACAACGGGATCCCCCACCTGTTCATCCCTGTGGTCACAGATCCTAAGAAGGCGGCAGGCGCCTTGAACTGGGCAGTAGCTGAGATGACCGAGCGCTATAATAAATTTGCCCAGTATAATGTCAGAGACTTAAAGGGATACAACGAAAAAGTGGATTCTATTGCAGACATCGAGGATGAAAATAAGCCGAAGAAAATGCCTCAGATTGTGATCATCGTAGACGAGCTTGCAGACCTGATGATGGTGGCGCCCGGAGAGGTGGAGGATTCCATCTGCCGTCTGGCACAGCTGGCGCGGGCGGCTGGACTGCATCTGATCATTGCCACCCAGAGACCTTCTGTGAACGTCATTACCGGTCTGATCAAGGCGAATATGCCCTCCAGGATTGCCTTTTCTGTTTCCTCAGGCGTCGATTCCAGGACCATCCTGGATATGAACGGAGCGGAAAAGCTGCTGGGAAAAGGAGATATGCTGTTTTATCCCCAGGGCTATCAGAAGCCTGCAAGACTGCAGGGAGCCTTTGTCAGTGACCAGGAAGTCGCGGCTGTGGTGGACTTCCTTTCCAGCCAGCACCCTGCCGCTCAGTATGACAAGGAAATCCAGGACAAGATTGATGCGGCAAAGGACGCTGCTCAGGCAGCTGCCCCGTCGGCAAGCGACAAGGATGCTTATTTCACGGAGGCAGGCAAATTTATCATAGAAAAAGAGAAAGCTTCCATCGGAATGCTTCAGAGAGCTTTTAAGATCGGTTTTAACCGGGCTGCCAGGATCATGGACCAGCTCTGCGACGCAGGCGTGGTAGGGGAAGAGGAAGGCACAAAGCCCCGGAAGATCCTGATGTCCATGGAAGAATTTGAGAAATACCTGGAAGAATATTTATAGAGAATGGGGATACCACGATGAAATGCAAAAACTGCGGTACAGAGCTGAAAAAAGGCGTCTTTTTCTGCCCTGCGTGCGGAAAAGAAGTGCAGTGGGTACCAGAATATAATACCTTAGAAAATATCATGCGCATGAAAAAAGCTGCGGAAGAGGAGAGGCGCAGAAAAGAACTGGAGGCGCAGAAGGAGCGGGAGCGTGTCCAGAGACTGGCAGAGCAGGAGCGCAGAAGAAAAAGGAAAAAAAGGAACCGGATTTTAGGAGTGGCAGCTGCTTTTGCGGCGGTCTGTTCCGGTGTGCTGTTCTATTTCTATCAGAAACAGAATCATTCCTTTGACTTTCAGATGGCGCAGGCAGAGACCAAATTCAGCAATAAAGAATATGAGGAAGCAATGAAATATGTAGAGCGGGCGCTTGCCCTCCTTCCCCAGAATCCCCAGGCAAATATCCTGGAAGCCAAGATTTATCTGCACAATGGGAATGCAGATGCGGCAGAAGCGATCCTGAACTCTGTGATCCAGGCAGATCCGGAAAACACAAGCGCTTTCGGCGAGCTTCTGCGGCTTTATGAAGCAGATGAAAAAACGGAAAAGATCCAGGAGCTGATGGAAGACGCCGGGGAGAAGATCCGGACCTCCTTTTCCGAGTATATCTGCCAGCTTCCCCAGGTTTCTGAAAAAGGCGGGGAATATGATCAGGAACTGCAGCTGACCTTTGATCCTCCGGAGGGGGTTCAGATCTATTATACTCTGGACAACACAGATCCGGACCAGGACAGCGTCCTTTATGAAGGCAGTCCGGTCATGATCGTAAAGGAAGGAAAGACCACACTGAAGTACATTGCCTACAATGCACTGGGCATTGCCAGTGAGACCGGCAGTGAAGTCTATCATCTGACCTTTCCTGTGCCGGACGCTCCGTCTGTGACGCCTTCTTCCGGCAGATATAACCCCGATGTGCTGATCGAAGTGACGGCGCCGGAAGGCTGCGTGGTGTATTATTCCTTTGACAGCGCCCCCACCCTGGAAAGCAGTCTGTATACCGGACCGGTCAGCATTCCCCAGGGAGAGCATATTTTTATGGCGGTTGCCGTAGACGCCAGGGGAAAGACCAGCAGGACTGTCAGTGAGGCGTATGTGAACTATGGATGGTAGCAAAAACTGCCGAAAATACGGTAGAATGCACAAAAATGCATTTTTTTTACAGAAACCGGATTGAATTATTATTCAATTTGCCTTATACTGAAGGATAGCAATCCTAACCATATATTGATCCATATGCAGACAGCAGTATCAAACCAATATACGGGGATAAGAATGAGGAGGACATTATGTATAAGATTCTAAAAGCAGAAAAGCTCAATGAGATCGTATATCTCATGGACGTTGAAGCTCCTATGGTGGCAAAGCACTGCCAGCCGGGACAGTTTGTGATTGTAAAACTGGATGATGCAGGAGAGCGTATTCCCCTGACCATCTGTGATTATGACAGAGAAGCAGGAACCATCACCATTGTATTTCAGCCCATCGGGGCATCCACAGAGAAATTTGCGAAATTACAGGCAGGCGATGCATTTGAAGATTTCGTGGGACCATTAGGATGTCCGTCAGAATTTGTTCATGAAGATCTGGAAGAGTTAAAGAAAGAAAAAATTCTTTTCGTAGCAGGCGGTGTCGGTACAGCACCTGTTTATCCTCAGGTAAAATGGCTTCATGAGCACGGCATTGATGCAGATGTCATCGTAGGCGCAAAGACCAAGGATCTGATCATCCTGGAAAAAGAAATGGAAGCGGTAGCCGGCAATTTATACATCACTACAGACGACGGTTCCTACGGCAGAAGCGGTATGGTAACAAAGGTGATCGACGACCTTGTTGCAGAAGGAAAAACTTATACAAGATGCGTAGCCATCGGACCGATGATCATGATGAAATTCTGTTGTCTGACAACGAAAAAATATGAAATTCCTACCATCGTTTCCATGAACCCCATTATGGTAGACGGTACAGGTATGTGCGGAGCCTGTCGTGTGATCGTAGGCGGAGAAGTGAAATTTGCCTGTGTAGACGGACCGGAATTCGACGGTCATCTGATCGACTGGGATCTTGCCATGAAGAGACAGCAGATGTATAAGACAGAAGAAGGAAGAGCGCTGTTAAAAGCACGTGAAGGAGATACTCATCACGGCGGCTGCGGAAACTGTGGAGGTGACGAATAATGGGTAGCGTATTAGAAAAAGTTCCGGTTAGAGAACAGGACCCGAAGGTAAGGGCAACGAATTTTGAAGAAGTATGTCTTGGTTATAATAAAGAAGAGGCAATGGAAGAAGCAGCCCGCTGCTTAAACTGTAAAAATGCAAAATGTGTAAAAGGATGTCCTGTATCCATTGACATCCCTGCATTTATCCATGAAGTAAAAGAAGGAAACTTTGCAGAGGCGTATAAAGTCATCGGACAGTCCAGCGCGCTTCCGGCAGTATGCGGACGTGTATGTCCTCAGGAAACCCAGTGCGAAGGCGTCTGCATCCGCGGCGTAAAAGGCGAAGCGGTTTCCATCGGTAAGCTGGAGCGTTTCGTTGCTGACTGGGCAAAGGAAAACGGCATCAAACCAGAAGCTCCTACAGAGAAAAACGGACACAAGGTAGCTGTCATCGGTTCCGGTCCATCCGGACTGACCTGTGCAGGCGATCTGGCAAAGATGGGCTATGATGTAACTATTTTTGAAGCCCTTCACCAGCCGGGCGGCGTACTGGTATACGGTATTCCTGAATTCCGTCTTCCAAAAGACAAGGTTGTAAAGGAAGAAGTAGAAAACGTAAAATCCCTGGGCGTAAAGATTGAGACCAACGTCATCATCGGAAAATCTACTACCATTGACGAATTAATGGAAAAAGAAGGCTTTGAGGCTGTATTCATCGGATCCGGAGCAGGTCTTCCTATGTTCATGGGAATTCCGGGTGAAGTTTCCAACGGTGTCTTCTCCGCAAACGAATATCTGACAAGAAGCAACCTGATGAAAGCTTTCCGTGAAGACCACGATACCCCCATCGTAACAGGAAAGAAAGTCGTCGTAGTCGGCGGCGGAAACGTGGCAATGGATGCTGCAAGAACCGCTCTGCGTCTGGGCGCTGAGGTTCATGTAGTATACAGAAGAAGTGAAGAAGAACTTCCTGCAAGAAAGGAAGAAGTTCATCACGCAAAAGAAGAAGGCATTATCTTTGACCTTCTGACCAATCCGGTAGAGATCATCCCGGATGAGAACGGATGGGTCAAAGCCATCAAATGTGTGCGCATGGAATTAGGCGAGCCGGATGCTTCCGGCAGAAGACGCCCGGTAGTGATCGATGGTTCTGAGTTTGTTATGGACGTAGATACTGTGATCATGTCTCTGGGTACTTCTCCCAACCCGCTGATCTCTTCTACCACCATCGGACTGGATATTAACAGAAGAAAATGTATCATCGCTGACGAAGAAAACGGTCAGACCTCCAAAGAGGGCGTATATGCCGGCGGTGACGCAGTAACAGGCGCTGCTACCGTTATCCTGGCTATGGGCGCAGGAAAAGCTGCTGCAAAGGGTATTGACGAATTTATCAAGAATAAAGCAAAATAAGCATAAAGAATCTACATAAGGAGCTGCCGCATGAACAGACGATGGGTTATCCGATTCATTCTCTGCAACGTGCGGCAGTTTTTTTCTCAGTAATCTATTTGGCATGATTTTCTATACTACTGTAAATCAGCAGTGCAGAAAATCAACTTACAAGGAGAACAGTGAGATGTACGAGATTACAAAATGGGTGAAAAAGGAATTAAAGGAAAACGCGGAACAGGAATACCGGGAATTTCATAAATCTCTGGTGCCGGGACTGGAAACGCTGCTGGGTGTGCGCATACCAAAACTTCGGGAAATCGCAAAGAAAGCGGCGAAAGAAGGCTATTGGGAATATGTCCGGGAGGCAGATCTGACCGTGTATGAGGAGATGATGATTCGGGGTATGATGATCGGCTATGGAAAACTTTCTGCCAGCCAGCAGCGGGAAGAACTGGAGGCATTCGTACCCAGGATCAATAACTGGGCAGTCTGCGACAGCTGCTGCACCACCTATAAATTTATGAAGAAAGACCAGCAGGAATGGTTTTCCTTTCTCCTGCCGTATTTGGAGTCTCAAAGAGAGTATGAGATCCGCTTTGCAGTGGTATGCATGCTGGATTTTTTTATTAACGAAGACTTTATTCTGCCAGTATTGGACGCCTTAAAAAACCTGCGCCACGAGGCATATTATGTAAAAATGGCAGCCGCATGGGCACTTTCTGTCTGTTACGTGAAATTTCCAAAGCAGACAGATCCCCTTTTCTCAGAGGGCGTGCTGGATGATTTTACCCATAATAAGGCGCTGCAGAAGATCCGGGAATCCTATCGTGTATCCAAGGAAGAAAAAGAGCGGCTGCGCATGTATGTACGTCCGGCTGCAGGTGCGGCGGCGCAAAGGCGGAACTAGGAGGTATTAATGAAAGCAAAAGTGAAGGATAAAATACGGATCATCCGTAAAATGAACGACTGGTCCATGGAATACCAGGAAGGGGATGTATTTACGGTAGAGAGCACCTGGTACGGAGGCGTCAATGTAACCAGCAAAACAGGAGTCCCCCTTTCTCTGGACGAGATCGAATATAAGGTGATCGCTGCAGAAGGCGCAGAAGACTCTGCCCAGTCTCCTCAGATCCATCTCCTGTTTCATGCAGACACAAAACAAGGCTTGGAACGGTGCCTTGCTGGAGCAGAAGCTCTGCTCTTACAGTGCCAAAAAGAGGGGATGCAGGGAAAGCTTGAGATCCTTGCGGAATACGAAGCCCTTTTTTGCCTGAAAAGCGGAGCAGAAGCGGAAGAGCGCATAGAGAAGCTTACAAAAGAGGGTGTGAAAATCTATGCCGGTCTGCAGTCTGCCAGAGAAGCCTTTCTGAATCAGGAAGAACTTTCCGGCTGTGTGCGCACAGTGCCGCTGGGCGCCGCGCTGCTGGCGAAAAAACAGATGGAAGGCTACGGATATGTGAAATATTAGTCCGGCAGCGCAAAAGGTTTCTGGGCAAAAAACGACAAAGCTGCCGCATCCGGCTCTGGAGCTTTACGGAAGTGAAATAGGTACAGGAGGAATTTCAGCGAAATGAAGATCACCATTGTAACAGTAGGAAAAATAAAAGAGAAGTATCTGCGGGATGCCATTGGAGAATACAGCAAGCGATTGTCAAAGTATTGCAAACTGGAGATTGTGGAAGTTGCAGACGAAAAGACGCCGGACAATGCCAGCGAGACTATGGAAAAGATCATCCGGGACAAAGAGGCGGAACGGATCCTGAAGTATGTCCGGGAGGACGCCTATGTGATCACGCTGGAAATCGGCGGGAAGATGCTGGACTCTGTGGAATTTTCCAGAAAACTGGAAAACCTGGGAATCCAGGGAAAAAGCCATATCCTGTTTATCATCGGCGGCTCCATCGGGCTGGGAGAGGCAGTGCTGAAACGATCCGATTTCCCACTGAGCTTCTCAAAAATGACCTTTCCCCACCAGATGATGCGGGTGATCCTGCTGGAGCAGATTTACAGGGGATATCGGATTATGGCAGGGGAACCGTATCATAAGTGAGGGCGTTTTTTGCATTTGAGCGTGAGATTTTGGAGGTAAATATGAAAAAGAAGTACAGCACATTATAAAGGAGTTATATAATATAATGGAAAATAGAAAAATTGTTCGTGGGATCCTATTAGCAATATTGCTGATTTGTACGGTGTTTTTGATTTATTCCATAGTAACAGATCCATTAGGCAAACATGATATTATGCTTGCTCTTGCTGTTACTGCCGGATTTATTGCATTAGGGCAGGATAAGAAAAAAGAAAGATAAATGCAAAATTTTTTGAAAGAGCACACCGGATAGAAATGTTATGGAGAACCGTGTTATAAGTAAGTTGCACACCCCGCCGCAGGCGGAGAATCCTGCAGTGCAGGATTCTCTTTGCCGGCAGAGGTGACTTTTTCAGAGCAGATTCCGCACGGATTCCCGCTCAGCCATTTCCACATCTAAGACAATATTCTCAGCAGGAGTCTCCGGGTGCTTTATCTTTTTCATCAGCAGCTGGCAGGTGATTTGTGCCTTCTGGCAGATATCCTGGCGGACCGTGGTGAGGGGCGGTACACAGCGGCGGCTCATGGAGTTGTCATCAAAACCTATGACGGAAAAGTCATCCGGGATCCTGTATCTCAGGGAATAAGCAGCCGCATAGATGTCAAAGGCACAGTTGTCCGCAGTTGTGAAGATTCCGGTTACCTGCTGGGGACCGGATTTCAGCATTTTCAGGATCTCTTTCATATCCTGACCGGAAAAATTGATGATGTGCTCAGGGGGAAGCTTTATCCCGCTTTCTCTAAGCCGGGAGCAGAATCCCTGAAGACGGTGCATGATAAGACCGTTTCCGGTTGCTTCCGGACCGATAAAAGCCAGATTCCGGTGCCCTTTGGCGAGAAGGTAATCGGCAGCCAGTTCTCCTCCGTGGAAATCGTCGATGCCTACATTGGTGATCCTCCGGAAGGTACTGTAGCTGTCGGTAAAGATCAGAGGAATCTGATTGTCTTCCTGGATCTGACGGATATTCTCGTCAAA
>NHCFC00100__coassemble_1580_pt1 | contig 23219 bp, 21 predicted proteins | sample NHCFC00100__metabat2_low_PE_019 | metagenome-assembled genome bin NHCFC00100
TTTTCTTCATATTATCCTCACTATCCTTATGAGTTGCGGTACATATTTCCGATTTCTATGGAATCACCCTGCATCTTCAGATGTCCCTTTTCCAGCCAGACCACTTTGGAGCATAAGCTCTGTACCTGATCGATGCTGTGGGATACAAACAGAAGCGTGGTACCGTGCTCTTTCATTTTGCGGATACGCTGCTCACATTTCTGCTGGAACAGGAAATCTCCCACGGAAAGCACTTCGTCCACGATAAGTATATCCGGCTGCCCGATGGTAGCAATGGCAAAAGCAAGCCTGGATACCATACCGGAAGAAAAATTCTTTACCGGAACATTCATGAAATCCTTCAGTTCCGAAAACTCCACAATGTCGTCATAATACCGTTCCATATCTTCCCTGGCATAGCCCAGGATAGCTCCGTTTAAAAAAATATTCTCACCAGCAGTCAGATCATAATCAAAACCTGCCCCCAGCTCGATCAGCGGAGCAACGCTTCCCCTCACGGTCACAGAGCCCTTTGTAGGCTTCAGCACACCGGCTATGATCTTCAGCATAGTGCTCTTCCCGCTGCCGTTGAGCCCGATCAGTCCTAGGGATTCGCCCCGCTCAAGGGAAAACGATACATCCTGCAGAGCCCAGAATTCGTTGTAGGAAATCTGCTTTTTCAGCGTTTTGATAAAATACTCCTTGAAACTGTCAAACTTCTCTGAAGCCATATTAAATTTCATTGAAACCTGATTTACTTCTATTATTGTATCCTTATTCATGGAATGACTCCCTATAAATTCAAAATAAATTCGTCCTGCTTCTTATAAAAGACGATCAGTCCGATCACCAGAGCGACGACTGCCTCCAGTACTCCAAGTCCCAGCTGCCACAGATGAGGAAGCGAATTATACAGCATCAGATCCCGGAACATGTCCAGATAATTAGTAATCGGATTTGCCCATACCACATAGACCATCCAGTGAGGAAGGATGGACATAGGATAGATCACCGGCGTCAGATACATGAGAGCTGTAATAAAAACGGAGTAAAGGTGCATGATATCCCTGAATTTTACCACAACAGCAGAAAGGATCAGGGAAACTCCCAGAGAAAAAACAACCAGCATGCACATGGGTATTACAGACAAAAAGGCTGTCCAATGAAGCTCTGCCCGCATAGCTGCCATAACAAACAGCAGTGCAGTAAAGGATGCCATCAGGTTGATCACACTGGAAACCACTCTGGAAAGAACAAAAAGATATTTGGGTACATAAACCTTTTTGATCAGGGGTGCGTTCATAATAATGGCTCCCATGGAATTATTGGTCGCATCGGAATAAAAATTAAAAATCAGCTGTCCGCTTAACAGATACAGCGGAAAGTTTTCAATATTAAATTTAAAAAGATTGGAAAACACCACTGAAAGCACGATCATCATCAGCAGGGGGTTCAGCAGTGTCCAGAGGACTCCCATAATGGATCTGCGGTATTTAATCTTAATATCTCGCGCCACCAGCTCATTGAGGAGCGGGCGGAATCTTTTAAAATTTTCTATATAGGTTGACAACTCAGCACCTCCGCTTTTCTTTCCTTCTATACGCAAGTATTTTATAAGTTTACACCATCTGTTACCAGAAATCAACCAATTATAACACGATTTCTTAACATTTTATTAATATATTCAAAGAAACTGCAGGATTCTCTCTGCTACAAAAACCGCAGCGCAGGCAGCTGCCGCTACTGCCACCAGGCTTTTCTTCCTCATTGCCAGCAGCACTGCGGCGGCAAAACCTGCCAGAGCTGACACCGGGGACTGGGTGGCATAGAGGATAGCCGGAAAGGTCATAGCCGTCAGGCTGGCATAGGGAATGTAATACAAAAAGGACTTGATGTAAATATTATTGATTTTTTTCTGAAAAATAGTCAGCGGCAGCATGCGGATCAGATAGGTCACACCTGCCATCACCAGAATATAAGCATAGATCATGACGCTTCCTCCTTTATGGGAAACAGCACTGCCCCGACGGCAGATGCCAGAATGGTACACAAAATAATCGTAAAACCGGAGGAGATCTCTCTTAATCCCGGAAGGTAATAAAATCCTGTGCTGAACAGCAGCGCCAGCATTACCACAATCCGAACCGTACGCACTTCCTCTGCTGCCGGAACTACGATCGCGATAAACATGCCGTACAGCGCCACTCCCAGCGCACTCCTCACTGCTGCCGGGAGAATGGTGCTCGCCACGGCTCCCGTCAGGGTTCCTCCTACCCAGCCCACAACGGGAAGCAGGATCAGTCCATACATAAAAAATCTGCCTACCATTCCGCTTTTAGAGCTTGCTACTGCGAAAATTTCATCCGTATTTCCATATGCGATCAGCATCCTGTGCCGGGTTTTCACCGAAGGGGCAAATTTCTGGGACAATGCCAGGGACATCAGTGCATAACGTATATTAATGACCAGCTGCGTCAGTGCCATTTCCAAAAGAGACGCCCCTGAAAGAATCACCGTCAGTCCTGCGAACTGTCCCGCCGATGTAAGATTCAGAAGGGAGATAAGCACTGCGTGAAAAGGCGAGATTCCATTATTCACTGCCAGCATTCCAAAAGTAAAGCTCACAGAAAAATATCCTATGGCAATGGGTATCCCATCCTTTAAGCCTTCTTTAAAACCATCGTGTATCATATCTTTTGTTTCTCCTTCATTGAATATGTGTTCATACAAAAACTGCTGCATGCATTGTCCTTTCCGGTACAGATGCCGCAGCAGTTTTTGTCTTTTATTCTCCCAGCCCGCTTTCGATTGCCTTGACTAAGGTTTCCAGCGCCAGTTCTTCATCTTCCCCTTCACACTCCAGCTCAATCTCATCACCGCACTTTACGCAGGCGCCCAGTACACTGAGCACACTTTTCGCATTGGCAGTACCTCCTGCAAAGTGAAAGGTGATCAAAGATTTGAATTTCATTGCTTCCTTGCAGAGAATTCCTGCCGGTCTTAAATGAAGACCTGTGGGATTTTTGATCCTCACTTTCTTTCTGCACATAAAATCACTTCCCATCTTCTGTCTGTTTACTGGCCTCTGCTGCCTTTACCAGTCTTACCGCTACTGTGATATTGTCTACCTGTTCATAACCGTCAGGCAGAGATACTTGAACAGGAACTTCCCATTCACCTTCTTTATAATTCTGAAGATTTACAGATAATTTGATATCTTTTACAGTTAATTTATCCAGATCCGCCTCTTTTCCTTTGACTCTGACAATCACCTTCTCTTTTTCAAAAATCACATCATAAGCATCCATATTTTCCGGAAGTGTAGTGATATTGGTAGAGGGAATCGACAATTCTCTGCTGTTATAAGGCAGGATTTTCGCTGTGACGCTGGCTGTGCTGTTAATGTTTCTCGCCAGCTGGATTCCCGTGGGAAGCAGATCTGTTAAGTTTACGCTGGTGGTAAAATCCTCACTCTTGCCTGAAACATCAATCAGCTCTCCAGGAATCGTCAGTACATTTCCAGTCTCCGCAAATTCTTCCAGCGCTTCGTCCGTACCGGCAATGCTGATGGTCGCAGGCGTAGATTCCACAGCGTTGACCTCATAACCGCTTTCCGGCTGTCCTGTATATTCTGCCTGGATCTTCACATTATTCTGAACTTTCCACAAATCTACCCGGACCTTTACTTTATTATCTTCAATTCCGCTTAAATTCAGTGTTGCCAGCTGTTTCGCTGTAAGCTCTTCCTGATTTTTATCATAAATCTGGAGTTCTGCCTCTACTAAGGTATCTTCCGTCATATTGCTTACGTCGATCCTGGCTACTACCCGGTCGATCTTACTGATCAGAGAGGCTGGACCTGAGATATCTACCACATCCGGCTCTGCTTTGACACTTCCCACCTCGTAATTTTTATCCGGCAGTGTGTCTCCGTAAGTGCTGTAGATTTTCTGCTCAATCGTGACCTTTTCTTCCACATCAATGGGAATATTTCCCGGGTTCACTGTAATATCCTCTGCGCTGATATCCGTACACTGAGCGGTTACTGGGACCATCACAGGTGTCGTGTCCATAGAAATGATCTGTGTCATATCCGCCTGGGCTGTAATGTCTTCCTGATCCAGATCCTTAATCACAGAGCTCTTTGCCTTAATGGTCACATTCACGGTATCCCTTCCGTCTGTCAGGGAGGGAATCTGGGAATTGCTCTCCAGATAAGAAGCATTGGCGATGGTCACAGGAATATTATAAAAAGTTACTTCCGTGACAGGATCTTCCATATTGGTAACGATCAGCCAGGTAAAAGCAGCGATCACAAAGGAGAGGATTTTCAGGGTTGTTTTATTCATCAGATTTCTTTTCATTTTTTACCAACCCCCTCCACAATTTTTTCTTTGACTTTTCGATCACTTTTTTATTCTGCTCTTCTTCCAGGATTTTCTTCAATTCCTCCTTGGTCAGGCCTACACGCAGCTTTCCGCTGTTTGCCACCGACACTCTTCCTGTTTCCTCGGAGACTACGATGGTCAGAGAATCGCTTACTTCACTGATCCCTACGGCAGCCCTGTGCCTTGTCCCCAGATTTTTGCTCAGCTCCATATTATCGGAAAGGGGCAGATAACAGGTAGCCGCAATGATCCGGTCGCCCCTCATGATCACTGCTCCGTCATGAAGGGGTGTATTGTGCTCAAAGATATTGATCAGCAGCTGGCTGCTGATAATAGAGTCCAGATTGATCCCGGTTCTGATATATTCTGTAAGAATGGACTCTTTTTCAATGACGATCAGCGCTCCTGTCTTTACTGCTCCCATCTCAAAACATGCTCTTACGATTTCGTTGATGGTCCTGTCGCTGTAGCGTCCTTCTGTCTCTTTTTTGCTGTTGTCAAAAGAAATCAGCGAACTGACGACTTTCTTGTGTCCCAGCTCTTCCAGGGCTTTTCGCAGTTCCGGCTGAAAAATAACCAGAATTGCCGTGATGGCGTAACCGCCTATATTTTTAACCAGCCAAAGAATGGTGTCCATCTTCAGTATAAATGCGATCAAAACAAACACGAAGATGGTCAGAATCCCCTTGAGAAGGGAATACGCTCTCGTGTTTCTGATCCAGAGCATAAACTGATAAACAAAAAATGCAATTAAAAGAATTTCTATAATATCGATGATCTGGATCCTTGGAAAAAACACAGTGCCTATATAGCGATCCATGATTCCAGATAAATTATCCATTCTTTCACCCCCTTATATCAACTCCTGTCCCGAAAGCTGCTTACAGATCTTTCAAAGACTCCTCCAGCTGTTTCTCAAAATCAAATTCCGGCTCGGAAGCTGATCCCTCCAATGTTCCTTCCGGCTTTTCACTGCCTTCCTCTGTATCAGCAGTCTTCTCAGAAGAGATTTTCTTAATCCTTTTCTCTGACTGGGTCACAACCGATTTAGGAACAGCCTTCACATAATATACATATTCATCATCTTCAAATTGGGTCGTCTCGCTTCTGGAATAATCAATTCCCAGAACAAAGAATTCAATCACCAGACCTATGAGGACTGCGCCCACAGTTCCCACGATCACTCGTGCGATATTGATATGTACTTCAAGGAACATACTGCCAAGGATCATAATAACAATGTAGGCAATCGCCCCTGTGGCGTTTGCCGCTCTCCAGGAATAATCAAAGGAACATCTGGAGATCAGGCATACCAGCATCAGCACTACCAGGAAAGAAAGCACATACAGCCACATCTCCTGGTTCTTCATAAGACCGTCCAGCAGGAGCTGAAGCTTCTGCGTCGCCTCGGTCTCTTTTCCCTGGAGGACACTGCTCTTTTCCTGCACCACGTCCATGAAGAAATAGAGGATCACGCCGCAACAGGCGGGAACCGCACAGGAAGGACCTCTTAACAAACCGCTTCCCATAGGGACTGCCGCCGGTATCTGCAGGGAAAACGCAGTGGGTCCCAGGATCAGCGCCAGATTATCCTTGGAAGTAAACCTTAAAAATAAAATCATAAGCAGCACCAAAAGCAGCAGCGCAAATGCAGCCACCTCAATCCCTACTGCATAGCAATGTCCGATGATCAGGACACAGCCAATGACTGTCATAGCATTCACAGGAAGTATGGCACAGATCACCGAAAGGATCAATACCACAAAAATGTTGTCCAGCTTTCCCAGAAATCCCAGCTTGGCATTGATTCCCAGAAACACTGCCAGCGCCAGTAAAAATTTTAATGCAGGTATGATCCATGTATCATACTCGCCGTAAAGGTCTTTCATTTTCTGCTTTAATTCTAATAATGCCGTCATGACTGCTTCCTCCTACCCATGAGTTTTCCTGTCCTGCGTTCCTCTCTCTCATAAAGCTTCTGCAGCTGGCTCAGGTTCTTATAATACCCCTGGATCCCTTTCTGCGCTCTGGAATACTTTACAGAACAATAAATATAAGTCAGCAGGCTGTATACGATCAGCATACCGACATAAATCCCTACAGCTTGTACGCCCAGCATCACCAGATTCATCTTATGAACATTCTCCATAAGATAATCCAGCCTGTAGACAATATAGACCAGAAGCAGCAGTCCATAAGCTATGGTGGTCAGGAAAAAGTTCTTGATCAGAGCCAGCCCGATATAATCACTTCTATAATAATTACTGATAGCCAGATGCTCTTTTCCCTCTCCCGCTTCATATGCTGCAAGCTTATTCATCTTTTTGATTTTCTGTTCGTTCAGCATATTCGCTCCTCTTTTCCGGAATTTACTTTTCAGATATTCCTGCATATAAAATAATACTCATACTTAATGCATTATATCATACACCCAGGAAATGAATCAAGACTTACCCACAGATTCCTGCAGACCTTTCTTATCTGTCCGGCGTTCCTGCCTGCGGATCGCTTCCTATCGCAATGGTCAGAAAAAAGACCTCTCCAGCGCCTGCTTTTTTCAAACATTGTGCCGCAGCATCCAGCGTAGTTCCTGTGGTATAGATATCATCAACGAGAAGAAGATTCTTTCCGCTGATCCGCTGGGCACTTTTTCTGCGTATTGAGAAGGCATCTTTCATATTATTTCTTCGCTCAGACGGATCCAGTTCCTTCTGAGGCTTTGTATTTTTCTTCCGGTACAGACTCTGTGCATCCACGGGAATACCCAGACATTTTCCCAAAGCCTCTGCAAGAATCTCTGCCTGATTATAGCCTCTCTTTTCCTGTCTCTTTCTGTGAAGGGGTACAGGCACCAGCAGCTGGATCTTCCACTGCTGAATTTCCTTTTTTGCATAAAGTGCGGCAATTTCACCATAGAATAGACCGTATTCCTGTCTCTGTCCATATTTCAGCTGATAAAGGGAAGTTTGAATGACCGAGGTATAAGGGAAGATCCCTATGCCTCTTTTGAAGTGATGTTTGATCCGCCGGCAGTCCGAACAGTATTCTTCATTGGAAGTTCCCAGCGGTTTAGAACAGAGACAGCATCTGGATCCCCGGACGGGAATCAGCTTGTCTCTGCACCTAGTACAAATCTTCTGTCCCCTGGGCACTGCGATGTCATGACACACCGGACAGCGCCTGGGATAGAGGATGTTCAGGAGGGTTTCTCCTGCTCTTTTTGCTTTTCTCAATAAGTCTCCTTTATTCTTACATCCAGAGCTGTATAACGGCTCTGCTCCATTTTATTGTTCTCCATATCATAAAAGGTTTTCTCATCTCCTACCAGAGTCACACATTTTCTGGCACGGGTTACTGCTGTGTAAAGAAGATTTCTGTTCATCAGCATCCGGGGACCTCCCAAAAGAGGGATCACCACTGCCGGGTATTCACTTCCCTGCGCCTTGTGGATGGTAATGGCATAGGCAAGCTCCAGCTCATCCAGCTGCTTAAAAGAATATTCGGCAAATCTGTGTTCATCGAACTCCACGGTAATGGTCTCTGCAAAAGTATTGATCTCCTTCAAAATTCCGGTATCGCCGTTAAAGACACCTACACCTTTTTCCACCGGAATCCCATACTTGCCCCGGACTTCCCATTCAATCTGATAATTGTTTTTGATCTGCATGACCTTGTCGCCTTCCCGGAAAAGCCCGTCCCCATGCTCTCTTTCCTTCTTTTCCTGAGAAGGTGGGTTCAGGTACTGCTGAAGGATCTTATTTAATCTTTCCACCCCCAGCATTCCCTTGCGCATAGGTGTGAGCACCTGGATGTCATAGACAGACGCCTCCACAAATTTCGGCAGTTTCTTCTGGATCAGAGTAAGAACTACACTGATGATCACATTAGCGTCATAGCGCTTCAGGAAAAAGAAATCCATACTTTTATTATCCAGGACAACCGGGATCCCCTGGTTGATCTTGTGGGCATTGACTACGATATCACTCTGGGATGCCTGACGGAAAATCTTTACCAGCTCCACCACAGGGAATTTTTCCGAGCGGATGATATCTTTCAGCACACTGCCCGGTCCAACGCTGGGAAGCTGGTTCACATCTCCCACCAGGATCAGCCGTGTCCCCGGGACAATGGCGCTTAAAAGCGCATGCATCAGAAAAATATCCACCATAGACATTTCATCAATGATAATCACATCCGCCTCCAGAGGATTCTGGGCATTTCTCTCAAAATGCACACTGCCGGAGGATTCTTCCGGCAAACCGTTCAGCTCCAAAAGGCGGTGAATAGTCTTTGCCTCATAGCCAGTGGCTTCTGTCATCCTCTTGGCTGCCCTGCCTGTAGGCGCTGCCAGATAGATGTCCAGTCCTTCCAGTTCAAAGTAGCGGATAATGGCATTGATAGTGGTGGTCTTTCCCGTTCCCGGTCCTCCGGTGATCACCAGAAGTCCGTTTTTCGCTGCTTCCATAACTGCATTCTGCTGCTTTTCGTCCAGCTCGATCTTCTCTGCCCTCTGGATTCTCTTCAGGTTGTCCTCTACCTGCCTCTCATTGACTGTATCCTTTAGGTTCAGCTCATGAAGCATCTGCGCCACATGGAGTTCCACCTGATAATACTGACTGGCATAGACTACCTGCTCACGCTCCTGACCGTTACTTTCCAGTTCCCTGACCGTTACCTTCCGGTCCATGGCAAGATCCATGATATGCTTTTCCATATATGATGCCTGTACGCCAAGAAGCTTTTCTGCCCGGTTCAGCAGGATCTCCTTGGGAAGGTACACATGCCCCTCTGCTGCCGCCTGCAGCAATATGTATAAAAGTCCGCTCCGGATACGGTAATCCGAATCCGTATGAATACCGATCCTGGCAGCAATCTCGTCCGCGATCTTAAATCCCACTCCGGCAATATCCTCTGCCATTTTGTAGGGATTTTCCTTTAATATACGGTACATATCCTGTCTGTACTGCTGGTAGATCTTTGCTCCAAGGGTCTGGGAAATCCCGTACTGCTGAAGGAACATCATGGCTTTGCGCATGTCCGACTTTTCTTCCACCTGCTCTGCGATCTCCCGGGCTTTCCTGTCGCTGATCCCTTTCACTTCTGCCAGCCGCTCCGGTTCTTCCTCTATGATCCGCAGAGTATCGTCCCCGAATTTTCTCACGATCCGTGCCGCCAGCGCCGCTCCCACGCCCCGGATGGCGCCGCTGCCGAGATAACGCTCCATTGCCTGGGAATCCTGGGGGATCACAGTCTCGTAAGAAACCACTGAAAACTGGCGTCCATAGGCAGGATGCTCTTTATAAACGCCTTTTGCCCTGATATTTTCCCCTTCATTCAGATACTGAAAGATCCCCACACAGGTGATCTCCTCTCCGTCTGCTGTCAGGTTTGCCACTGTATAGCCGTTATCCTGATTCCGGTAAATAATATGCTCTACAAATCCTTCAATGGTTTCTTCCACGTTCTTTCCCTCTGTTTCCTTTCAGAAAGCAGCCGGCAGGCTTACCTTCCGTTTATCTTGCTCATTAATTCCATGTACTGTCCCGTTCCCACAGCGACTGCAAGCGCCGGTTCCTCTGCCACCACAGTATTGATGCCGGTCTCCTCTTCGATCAGCTCTTCCAGTCCTACCAAAAGAGCGCCCCCGCCAGTCAGCACAATGCCTCTCTCTGCCACGTCTGCGGCAAGTTCCGGAGGGGTCTTCTCCAGAATGCTGTGTATGGTTTCCATAATCTGACCCGCAGCATCTTTCAGTGCCTCCCGGATTTCCTCTGAAGTCAGGCTGATGCTCTTAGGAAGTCCGGTAACGGTGTCCCTTCCCTTCACTTCCATGGTCCTTGCCTGGGGTGAGGCATGAACGGTGCCGATCTGGATCTTAATATCCTCCGCTGTCCGCTCTCCTACGATCAGATTATGCTTTTTGCGGACATATCGCATGATCGCCTCATCGAAATTATCTCCTGCCACTTTGATGGAAGTAGAGACAACCGTGCCTCCCAGGGAGATCACTGCCACATCTGTGGTTCCTCCGCCGATATCCACGATCATATTTCCAAAAGGTCTGGTAATGTCAATGCCCGCACCAATGGCTGCCGCTATGGGCTCCTCGATGATGGATACTTCTCTGGCGCCTGCCTGGTAAGTAGCTTCCTCCACTGCCTTCTTCTCCACTTCCGTAATGCCGCTGGGTGCGCAGATGCTGATGCGCGGCTTCCGAAAAGCCCTCTTTCCGATGGCTTTGGATACAAAATACTTCAGCATTTTCTCCGTAACCTCATAATCAGAGATCACGCCCTGGCGCAGCGGACGCACTGCTACGATATTCCCCGGCGTCCTTCCGATCATCTGGCGTGCTTCTTCCCCCACTGCCCGGATCTTATTATTATCTTTATCATACGCAACTACGGAAGGCTCTTTTAAAACAATGCCTTTTCCCTTTACATATACAAGGATACTGGAGGTTCCCAGATCGATACCAATATCTGATGCTGCCATGCAATTACCCCTTTCTTTCATTCCTTTATCCATTCCCACTTATTATATCCAACTTCCCCTGTATTGAAAAGGGGCAATCATCTCAAATATTTTGACACATACTGACCTGTATAGGAGACAGGATTCGCCGCGATCTCCTCCGGAGTGCCCTGAGCGATCACCGTTCCCCCTTTATCGCCGCCTTCTGGTCCGATGTCTATGATATAATCCGCCGTTTTGATCACATCTAGGTTGTGCTCGATGACTACCACAGTATTGCCCCCTTCTGCCAGCCGCTGAAGGATCTCGATCAGCTTATGGACATCTGCAAAGTGCAGACCGGTGGTAGGCTCATCCAAAATATAGATCGTCTTTCCTGTGCTGCGTTTGCTCAGCTCTGTAGCAAGCTTGATCCTCTGGGCCTCTCCGCCGGAAAGCTCCGTGGAAGGCTGTCCCAGGCGGATATAAGAAAGCCCCACATCATACAGGGTCTGGATTTTTCTTTTAATAGAAGGGACATGGTCGAAAAATGCCAGTGCTTCCTCCACTGTCATATTCAGTACGTCATAAATGCTTTTTCCTTTGTATTTTACCTCCAGGGTCTCCCTATTATACCGCTTCCCGTGGCAAACCTCGCAGGGCACATACACATCCGGCAGAAAGTGCATCTCGATTTTCAGGATACCGTCACCGCTGCAGGCTTCGCAGCGTCCGCCTTTGACGTTGAAGCTGAATCTTCCCTTTTTATAGCCCCGCGCCTTGGCGTCTGCGGTAGCGGCAAAGAGATCCCGGATCTGGTCAAAGACTCCTGTATAAGTGGCAGGATTCGATCTGGGTGTCCTTCCGATGGGAGACTGGTCAATATCAATGACCTTGTCCAGCTGCTCCACACCTTCGATGCATTTGTGCTTTCCGGGAATGGTCCTGGCATGGTTCAGCTTTTTCGCCAGACTCTTATAGAGGATTTCATTGACCAGGGAACTTTTCCCTGATCCTGACACGCCTGTCACACAGGTCATCACACCCAGAGGGATCTTCACATCGATATTTTTCAGATTATTCTCTGCTGCTTTTCTGATGGTCAGCCAGGCTGAGGGCTTCTTCCTTTCTGCGGGAACAGGGATCTTCAGCTCTCCGCTTAAATATTTTCCGGTGATGGAATTGGGATTTTTCATGATTTCCTCTGCCGTTCCGACCGCCACCAGTTCTCCTCCGTGTTCTCCTGCTCCTGGACCGATATCTACCACACAGTCAGCTTCCCGCATGGTATCCTCATCATGCTCTACCACGATCAGGGTATTTCCCAGATCTCTCAGATGCTTTAAGGTATTTAACAGTTTATCGTTGTCTCTCTGATGAAGCCCGATGCTTGGTTCATCCAGGATATAGGCAACCCCTACCAGCCCGGAGCCGATCTGGGTAGCGAGACGGATCCTCTGGGCTTCCCCTCCGGACAGAGTCCCGGTTGCCCTGGAAAGGGTCAGATAATTTAATCCGACATTAACAAGGAAGCCGACTCGCGCCCGGATTTCTTTCAGGACCTGCTCTCCGATCATCTGCTGGGTAGGGCTGAGCTGGAGATCCTGAATAAATTCCTGAAGCTTCTCTACCGACATAGAAGTCACCTGATGGATATTCTTATCTCCCACAGTGACAGCCAGGGCTTCCGGCTTCAGTCTCTGTCCCTTGCAGGACGGACATGGGGTAATGCGCATAAAAGTCTCATACTCCTGTTTCATAGTATCCGATCCGGTCTCCCGGTATCTTCTCTCCACATTTTTGATCAGTCCTTCAAATGCCACGTCATAGACGCCTTCTCCCCGCTGTCCTTTATAATATACCTTGACTTCCTTTCCTCCGGTACCGTAGATCAGGATATCCTGGATCTTCTGGGGATACTCCTCAAAGGGGGTATCCAGGTCAAAGCCGTACTCCTCAGCCAGCGCGTCCAGGATCGCCCTGGTAAAGCTGCCCTTTTCTGTACAGGACTGCCAGCCCAGGACTGTGATCGCTCCCTGGGAGATACTGAGGCTCCTGTCCGGTATCATCAGGTCCACATCAAACTCCATCTTATATCCCAAGCCAAAGCACGCAGGGCAGGCGCCGAAAGGATTATTAAAGGAAAAGCTTCTGGGTTCGATCTCATCAATACTGATGCCGCAGTCCGGGCAGGAAAAGCTCTGGCTGAAATTAATGGTATTCCCATCCATGGTATCCACCACAAGGCGTCCCTCTGCCAGGTTCAGCACCGTCTCAATAGAATCGGTAAGCCTTTTCTCAATGCCTTCTTTGACGATCAGACGGTCCACAATGATCTCAATGTTATGCTTGATGTTTTTATCCAGTTTGATCTCTTCGCTGAGTTCATAAACATTTCCGTCCACCTGGACTCTCACATAGCCGCTCTTTCTCGCTTGTTCAAAAAGCTTCGCATGGGTTCCCTTCCTTCCTCTCACCACCGGTGCCAGGATCTGGATCCTGGTCCTCTCCGGAAGGCTCATGATGCTGTCCACCATCTGGTCTACCGTCTGCTTCTTGATCTCCCTGCCGCATTTGGGGCAGTGCGGGATCCCGATCCGGGCATACAGCAGCCTGAAATAGTCATAAATCTCTGTCACAGTTCCCACTGTGGAACGTGGATTCCGGTTGGTGGATTTCTGATCAATGGAAATTGCCGGAGAAAGTCCTTCGATGCTCTCCACATCCGGCTTTTCCATCTGCCCCAGGAACTGCCTCGCATAGGAAGACAGGGATTCCATATATCTTCTCTGGCCTTCCGCATAGATAGTATCAAAAGCCAGAGAACTCTTGCCTGACCCGCTGAGCCCGGTAAGCACCACCAGCTGGTCCCGGGGAATATCCACATTCAGATTCTTTAAATTGTTTTCATTTGCCCCGCGGATCTTGATATACTGCCGGGGCTGCATCATCACTGCCATATGTGTACCTCTCTTGTTTCTCTTAGTATGTATCTATCAGTATTTCTCAATCTGAAATCATTATACCATGGTCACTAACCTCATGTTGCGCCCTTGGCTTGCATTCGCTAAGTGTCCAGGTATATGTCTCACTAAATTCGTACGGCGCCCTTGGCTTGTACTTATTAAGTGTTCTCATTATACCATGAGATAAAAGTTTTTCAAACATTTGTTCTGTTTTTATAATTCACAAAAATCTTTCCCGAAAAGCTCCTGTTTCTGTGTATTCTTCCAATATCTATTTTCCACGGAAAGAAAAGGCGCCGCAAATCCTGCAGCACCTTTTCATCCTTCTCCATACGTGACTGTTCTTATGCCTGGCGCACTGTTTTTTGTGCGCTGCCCCGGCCAGTTCTTTTGTCGGCGGAGCAGATATACTGCATAATATCCCGTCTCGTTATGATTCCTATAAAATTTTTCTGATCGTCGATTACCGGAACAAAATTCTGACGCATTGCCTTCTCCAGCATATCCTCCATGTCGGAATCCACTCTCACCGGAGCGTAATCCGCACGGCGTTTAAAAGAAAGGATCGGTACATCCTCCGCTTCCTTTAAATTCAGATTGTTCCTCTCCTTAAGCCCCCATAATAAATCGCCTTCTGTAATGGTTCCCACATATTTTCCCCGGTCATTGATAATGGGGATGCAGGAATATTTATGGTATTCCATTTTTTCTAAAACCTGTCTCAGGCTGTATGTATCATAAATATATGCCACATCGCTTTTGGGGGTAAGAAAAAATAAAATATTCATAGTACCCTCCCTGTTTGTTTCTTGTTTCATTGTGCCACAGCCAGAGGATAAAATCCAGAAGCAAACCGTAAAATTATCATTAAAATTCTATGAACAAACCACCTGAAAAATCTCAGTCAAAGAGAAATTCCGCAAGCACTGCATTGCTCACCAGCACGCCGTCCTCTGACAGAAAAATCCTGTCTTTTTTCTCCCTGAGCATCCCATTTGACAGACACTTGCCAAGGGCTTTCTCAAAGACCAGATCCAGCTCCTGCCCGAAGGTCCTGCGGAACTCTTTCCTGGAGACGCCCCTGGTCTTTCTCAGACCCAGGAACATAAATTCTTCCATCTGTCTGGGCTCTTCCAAAAATTCCACATGCTCCCGCATGGTCTTGGGATTTCCGCATTTCGCCAGATACTGCTCCATATCCCTGGTATTGTCCATCCGGATATTGCGTACCATAGAAGACGCTCCCAGTCCCAATCCCAGGTAATCTGCCCGCTCCCAGTATTTCAGATTATGCCTGGACTCTTTTCCCGGCTTTGCGTAATTGGAGATTTCATACTGCTCCAGTCCGTATTCTTTCAGGATCCTTCCGGTAGAAAGATAGATTTCCCTGCTTTCCTCCTCATCAGGAAGCAGCTCCGGATGACCTGCATATTCCTCATAAAACCTGGTGCCCTCTTCCAGGATCAGCTGGTAGACGGAAATATGCTCCAGCTGCTGGTCCGCCAGTGTCTCAAGCTCTTTTTTCCAGGTCTGCGCAGTCTGTCCCGGTATGGAGGAGATCAAGTCTGCGCTGATATTATCAAAGCCTGCCTCCCTTGCCTGGGAAAGCCCTTCCAGAAACTGCTCCCAGGTATGGATCCGCCCCAGCATCTTTAAATTATTGTTGTCCGCAGACTGGACGCCCATGCTCAGCCGGTTGATGCCGCACCTGCGCCACACCGCCAGCTTCTCAGGGGTAATGGTCCCGGGATTGGCTTCGATGGTAATCTCCGGTCTTCTTTCCAGTTCAAATGTCTCCCCTATCGCCTGGAAAATCGCCTCCATCTGTCCACATTCCAGCACAGAAGGAGTCCCGCCTCCCAGAAATACGGTGGAAACCCGATAGCCCCTGGCAAATTCCCGGTAGCTTCGGATTTCTTTTTCCAACGCAGCCACATAGGCTTCCTGCTCCTCCTTGGTTCCTTTCCAGGACAGGAAATCACAGTATCCGCATTTTTGTACGCAAAAGGGAATATGGATATATAATCCCAGATCCTTCTTCATAAATTCTCCTCTCCTGTCTGCCATGCTCCCTTCCGGGGCAGCAGCCCTTTCCGGTAAATAAGGCAGCCCGATGCACAGCCTTTCTATTTATCATCCAGCTTCAGCACGCTCATAAATGCTTTCTGCGGGATCTCCACATTTCCAATCTGGCGCATACGCTTCTTTCCTTCCTTCTGCTTCTCCAGAAGCTTTCTCTTTCGGGAAATATCGCCTCCATAACATTTTGCCAGCACATCTTTTCTCATTGCCTTTACGGTTTCTCTGGCAATGATCTTGCTTCCGATGGCTGCCTGGATGGGGATCTCGAACAGCTGTCTGGGAATCTCCTCCTTCAGCTTTTCGCACATCCTGCGCCCTCTTTCGTATGCAGAATCTGCAAAAACAATAAAGGACAGGGCATCCACTTCTTCTTTGTTGACCAGGATATCCAGCTTCACCAGATTGCTCTGCTCGTATCCCAGCATCTCATAGTCAAAGGACGCATAGCCCCTGGACCGTGACTTCAGAGCGTCAAAGAAGTCATAGATGATCTCATTTAAAGGCAGGTGGTAGTGCAGGAGGGCTCTGGTGGTCTCCATATATTCCATGCCCTGGTACTGACCTCTTCTTTCCTGGCACAGATCCATAATAGGACCGATGAACTCTGTGGTCACCATGATCTCCGCCTTTACCATAGGTTCCTCCATGTATTCGATCTCTGAAGGATCCGGCAAGTTGGAAGGATTCGTCAGCTCAATGACCTCCCCGTTGGTCTTATGGACTTTATATACAACGCCGGGCGCTGTCGTTACCAGATCCAGATTGTATTCTCTTTCCAGGCGTTCCTGGATGATCTCCAGATGCAGAAGACCTAAAAAGCCGCAGCGGAATCCAAAGCCCAGGGCAATGGAGGTCTCCGGCTCAAAGAACAGAGAAGCATCATTTAACTGAAGCTTTTCCAGCGCATCCCGAAGATCCTGGTATTTTGCCCCGTCAGCAGGGTATACGCCGCAGAATACCATAGGGTTTACTTTTTTATATCCTGGGAGCGGCTTTTCACAGGGACGGTTGTCATCTGTAATGGTATCGCCTACCCGGGTATCTTTTACATTTTTGATGCTGGCAGTGATGTAGCCTACCATGCCGGCAGAAAGCTCATCGCAGGGAATAAACTGTCCTGCGCCGAAATAGCCCACTTCCACCACTTCCTCTACTGCCCCGGTAGCCATCATGCGGATTTTTGTTCCCTTTTTTACAGTACCTTCTTTGATCCTGCAAAAGACAATGACGCCTTTATAAGAATCATAAATAGAATCAAAAATCAACGCCTGCAGGGGATTCTCGGGGCTTCCGCCGGGAGCCGGGATCTTGGTGACGATCTGTTCCAGAACTTCCTCGATGTTCAGTCCGGTCTTTGCCGAGATCTGAGGCGCGTCCTGGGCTTCGATCCCGATCACATCCTCGATCTCATTGATGACACGTTCCGGTTCCGCACTTGGCAGGTCAATCTTATTGATCACCGGAAACACATCCAGATCATGATCCAGCGCCAGGTATACGTTTGCCAATGTCTGGGCTTCAATACCCTGGGCAGCGTCCACCACCAAAATGGCGCCGTCACATGCCGCCAGACTTCTGGAAACTTCGTAGTTAAAATCTACATGTCCGGGGGTATCAATCAGATTGAAAATATATTCCTCTCCGTCTTTTGCCTTATATACAATACGCACTGCCTGGGATTTGATAGTGATGCCCCTCTCTCTTTCCAGGTCCATATTGTCCAGAACCTGTGCCTGCATTTCCCGGTCAGTCAGCAGTCCGGTCTTTTCTATGATTCTGTCTGCCAGGGTGGACTTTCCATGGTCGATATGTGCAATGATACAAAAATTACGAATTTTACTCTGTTCGATTCCTGACAATTCCTATTTCCTCCTGTAATTGTTCTTCTACTTAGTTATAATCGTTGTAAAAAGCTGCATGACGGTCATAAACTGTACCAGGATCACACCTAAAGCCAGCTGCCGGCTGATATCCTTCTGAAGCAGGACCAGCCTGTTCTTAAACAGAAAAACAGCCAGCGGCAGCACCGGAAGGAAATATCTTCCCTGGATCCCGTCTATGGTGTCAGAGGTTTTGGAGGTCCAGGTAAACAGCATACTGGCTGCGATCGCTGCTGCAACCAGCAGAAAGATAATCCCCATAACCGCCTTATCCGTGTTCTTCACCGTGTATCTTTCCTGCTGCAGGCTGACAGCTGCCAGGCACATCAGCAGAATATAGGCAATGACAAACAGCCATGCAAGGTTCACATCAAACCAGGAATACACGCCGCCAAATAACTGTTTGATGTACAGATCCGCGTTCTGGTCAATGGTCCTTCCGATCATCATCAGCGAATTTGGAAGGTCTTCAAAAAACATTTCTATCGTAAAATAATCCCCCATGGTCCCTGTGACCGTCTTGGTAATGGTGGTCAGGCGGCTGAGCAGCAAAGAGCCTCCTGCTACTGCCGCAGTCAGACAGCAGGTAAGATAATAATAAATGTTCCGTTTAAATTTCTTCCTTGGAAACAGCAGCACCAAAAGCCCCAAAAAACCGTACACGATCTTACAGGGGGTGATCCATGCTGTCAGAAGGAACCAAAAAAGTACATTCCATATGCTAATCCTTTTTTTCTCATATCTCAGGTACAGCGCATACCCGGTCATAAGGATCCCTAATGACAGCACTGTGCTGTCATAGGAATAAGAGGTAGCCGTCTCCAGAGAAAACGGAAGCAGTGCCGTGCAGAAAAGCACCATCTTTCCAAACGGAATCAGCCGGATGGCAAAATAGCAGCACAGCAGGTAGAAAAGATAGCCGAAGGTCTTGCCCAAATACAGTGTAGGCATGGTTCCCAGCCCCAGTGCCATTCCCAGCGCTGTTCCCAGCGTCTGGGGCAGATGCGCAGAAAAAGGAACCTGCAGTTTTCCACGGAAAAAGGCTGTCTGCTGGGTATCCTCCTCCATATCCTGGAAATGCTCTGCTGCGGTATTCAGCGTATCCAGTCCCAGATTTCTGGAAATTCCTTCCCTGTTTACGTCTTCCTGTCTTGCCAGCACTCTGCCGTATTCGTCAGTCGCCTGCCTTCCATTCAGAAGATCCGCATAATAAAAAGAGGTGATCACATGTACTTCCCCGTCCGGCTCTGAATAGGGCGTAAAGAGCATCATATATACCGCTCCTATGAAAATTCCGGCGATCAGAAATAAATTTTCTGTACGCAATGATTTTTTCTTTTTCAATAAAATATAAAACAGGATCACGATCAGCACAAAGCCTGCTGCCACTGCCCGGAAGAGAGTCCCTACATAATCCACATTGCCCATGACAGCCAGGGCTAGCTTGGCATTGCCATAGACAAAGCCGTTGACCGTCAGCTTCCCGTAAATTTTCGGACTGTTGGAACTGTGTACCCGCACGTCGCCGCTGCTCTCGCCGGTCTCCTTGGCAGTAAGCCTCATCTCCAGATTTCTGTCTGTTCCTACCTGGGGCTCATCCAGTGTGAAGTAGTCAAAGGTTCCTCCCTTTGCCAATAAATCCGCAGAGACCATCCACTGCTGGAGCTGCTCACCTGTATCCGTATCTACCAACTGGGCATACACGTCGATCCCCGACACGTCTCCCCACGTATCAAAAGCAATACCGATCCTCTGGATCTCTTCTCTGGTGGTAGTATAGCACTGGGCAATGGTCCTGCCGTTAAGAGAGTAGCTTCTTTCTTCATCCGCCTCTGCGGTGAAATAAGTCCCCTCTCCTTCCTCGGTGATCCGCACCACATCGTCATAGTAAAAATAAAGAGCCGCGATCACTACAAAAAATACAGCAAGCAGACAGGGCACGATCAGCCTAGCAATCTTCCCGCATGTCTTCATCTTTTCTTTCATTTGCAATCCTCTCTATCTCTTTATTCAAAAGCGCGATTTCCTGACTCATACGCTTTGCCTTATCTGACAGACGCGACACAGACGCGGAAAGAGAAAAAACAATGGGAAGCAGGAAACAAAATCCTGCAAAAAACAACATGTTCACAGGCTGCTTGATCCCAAGCACATGAGCAAGCCAGGAGGTAACCTGCGGAAAGCAGGCAAACACAATAATGCCCGCATCCAGCAGCAGCCATAAAAGACTGTAGCGCAGCTCGATTCCCTTTTTTCTCACCTTATTGACGATATACAGCATGATCAGAACTGCAGCCGCAACAATCAACACCTGGATCCGTATATTCATCTCTTTCCTCCTCTGATCTTCTCAAACAAAATCGCCAGAGTTACTTTAATCATATAGTAAACCGATTTTTTCATGGAAATGGAGGATACTCCCCCCATACGCTCCCGCATGACCACCGGGATTTCTCTGACTTTGCAGTTTCTGCAGAGAATGGCTACCACGCTCTCCGGTTCCGGATAATCCTTGGGATAATTATACGCAAATTCTCTCATAACTCTTCGGTTTATCATGCGCAGCCCTGAAGTGGGATCCGTGATCCTGGTTCCTGTCAGAACCCGGATCAAGATACTGAAATAGCGGATGCCCAGCCTTCTGAGACTGGAAGACTGAAAGCCTTTTTTCTCGATAAATCTGGAACCGATGACCATATCTAGATCTTCCTTTTCCAGATACTCTGCCATTGTACACAGAAAAGCCGGATCGTGCTGCCCGTCTCCATCCACCTGCACTGCCATGTCATAGCCGTTTCGGAATCCGTAAAGATAACCGGTCTGGACCGCGCCTCCAATCCCCAGATTCACAGGAAGATTGATCAGATTAAAATGATTCTTTTCACAAATCTCCCTGGTGTTGTCTGTGGAACAGTCATTGATCACCACATAGTCAAATCCTTCTGCGTGCTCCATGATATCCCTTACGGTCCTTTCTATACTGGCACTTTCATTATAAGCGGGAATAATGATTAATTTCTTCTTGTTCATTTTCCTGTTCCTCTTGCGGCAAGGCGGTCTACCTTTTCTGCCGTTTTCTTCCATGTATAGATTTCATTCACTCTCTGCTGCGCCTTCTGTGCCGCTGCCCTGCGCATGGAAGGATCTGCCAGGGCTTTTTCGATGGCATCCCGGATCGTTTCCGCAGATACCTCCGTCAGAATCTTTCCCCAGCTGTCGTCCTGGATCAATTCCCTGGAGCCTCCCCGGTCTGTGGTGATCACATAGCAGCCTGCCGCTGCCGCCTCCAGCACAGAGGTAGGAAAACCTTCCGGGTATTCCGTAGGCAGACAGTAAATTTCCGTCTGGCACAGAAGGGACGCGATCTCCTGAAAATCCAGTCTTCCAAGCGCCTTCACTCTTTCACATTCACAAGCTCTTACATGTCCCATCTCTTCTCCGTCTCCTGCGATAAGAAGACAGACATTCCAGGAAGGATCCAGCTTTTTTACTGCCTCGATAAGCTTGAAAATACCTTTTTCTTTGATCAGCCTTCCTGTATAAACAATCAGCGCCGTATCCGGGGCAATCTGATATTCTTTTCGGAAATCTTTTACCGGATTTTCGCCTATCCTGCGGATTTCCTGGGCGTCTACCGCATTGTAGAGAACGCCTTTGGCATGAATGCCGAAATGTTTCAGCCAATGGCAGCATGCCCTGGATACGCCAAAATATTCCCTGCACAGAAGCTTGTCCCCAAAAGTAAGCATATGCTCTACTGCGGCAAATACCAGATCCGGAAGCTTTTTTCCCACGGTCATATGGCTGGTTCCATGATCCAGGATCACACAGCGGATGCCTTTTCTCCTGGCATACCAGGCACCCAGCAATGTATGGGGATAAAATCTGGCATTGATCAGCACCAGGTCAAAATCCCGCTCTTTTAATTTCTGATATGATTTACGGAATTCTTTGTTCCATTTGGTCACCGGATATCTGCCGCCCATGAAGTTGAAACAGGGCAGGCGCAGGACCGGAACCTGATCCACCAATTCATATTCTTTTAGTTTCATATCGTTGCAGGTGACGATCAGCACTTCATCTCCCATTTCCATCAGCGCCTTCGCCAGATTGCTGGTATATCTCTCAATACCGCCCAGGTAGGGCAGGTAATGAGAAGCAAAAATACATATTTTTCTCATAGAGTCCCTCTCATTTTTCTTTTGTCCTGTCTTTGATCAGATGGTACAGGAAAAACGCAAAGAACAGTGCCGACATAAATCCAATGGAAATGGCATAGCTGGCACTTGCTCCCATAACTGCATAATTCTTTGTCAGATACGGCGTAATGAAATATGTAAGGACTGCAGTCAACCCGCAGCAGACAAAGGTACTGTACTGATGCCGCATGATAATGATCCCGTACTGGAACAGCTGATACAGGGCTGTAAATCCGCCGCTTACCAGGATCAGGATCAACGCTCCCCGATACCCCTTAAGATCCACACCGAAGAGGAAGGAAAGCACAGGAATCCCCATAACATACGCGCCTGCGATACAGATTCCTGTAGCTGCGCTGACTACAGCGATCTGGCGGATCACCAGGCGCATAAAAGCCCTGGTATTGCCTTTCACATAATATTCTGCCATAACCGAAATGGCAGGCTTCAGCACAAAGGAAGCAAACATATTTACCACAAACGCCATCATATATAGCGGCGCAAATATGCCCATGGTCTCAGAATCATAAAAATCATCAATGGCATATTTTGCCGCGTTGATGATATACGCATTTAAAAACGCATTGATAAACAGCGGAAAGCCTTCAAACAGCAGCGCCCTCTGCCGCCGCCAGCTGGTCCTCAGAGAAAATCCTCCGAATTCCCGGATCAGCTGCCTGTCCACAAAGAAAACCGCTCCCCCGTATACCGCAGCAAGAGCCAAAAGCGCCAGGGCAAGATTTTTCGTCAGCAAAAGGACCAGAAGGAAAGCAGCCAGGTACAAAGACACTTTGACAAACATATCTCTGCAGGATACATCGTATCTGCCTTTCTGCTGATATCTTCCCTCCATCACATCTGACAGAGCTTCCTCTGCCCGGAACAATACCACCAGCAGCACTGCCGCCAGCTTCACTCCTCCATAGGATTCCCGCCATACCCAGACAATACCTGCCGCCAGCATAATAAAAACTGTAAACAGACGCAGCACCAGATAATCACTGAATTTATATTTTTCTCTTACATCAGAAGCCTGGTAGGTCCTGATATTGTAGAAACCAATGGTCACCAGCTGATTTCCCACTGTAAGCGCCAGCGCCAGGATTCCCGCCTGGGCAGCGCCAATGTAGCTGGACGTTACCATCTGCATCAAAAAAGAGCTTCCCGCATAGATCAATCCGGCAAGAACGGTCCAGATATAAGTTTGTTTCGCGCTCTGCTTTTCGGGCATGAAAAAATCTTTTATCATAGGTTTTAAAACTCCTTATCCCT
>NHCFC00100__coassemble_1585_pt1 | contig 22868 bp, 22 predicted proteins | sample NHCFC00100__metabat2_low_PE_019 | metagenome-assembled genome bin NHCFC00100
TGCGCAGAAGACTAAGGGAAGCCCGCCTTTCTTCGTTCTTAGCGATTATGCACCTGTGACAGATTTCCTCCATCATACATGGGGTATTTTTCCTTGTCCTCTTCTATGATTTCCCGGATCACCTTACAGGGAACGCCTGCCGCGATCACACCTGCCGGTATGTCCTTATTCACAACACTTCCTGCGCCAATCACAGAATTATTCCCTATCGTCACTCCCGCAAGAATGGTGGCTCCCGCGCCGATCCACACATTGTTTCCAACGGCAATCGGCTTCGCCACCTCTATCCCTGCTTTTCTCTGCTCCGGGTCAAGGGCATGTTCCGCAGTGGTAAAACAGCAGTTGGGCGCTACAAAAACATGGGAGCCGAAAGTCACCTGAGCGCCGTCTGTGATGATCAGATTATGATTAGAATAGAAGTAATCGCCCAATGTAATGTTCCAGCCATAATCACACCAAAACGGCGGCGTGACCACCACTTCTTTTCCTAAATTGCCGATCAGGTCCCTTAAAATTTCCTGCTGAGCTTCTCTGTCTGTGGGGCAGAGCTGGTTATACTGATGACATTTCTTTTTGCATTTTTCGATTTCCTTTTCCAGCTGAGGATTATAACACGCCTGAAAATACTGATATACTGGTATTGTTGGTCTCTCCATACGAACCTCCTTGTCCTGCTGCCTGCGTTATAGGCTTACGCTATGCATTGATTATAGCATTCTTCTGCGTATCTACAACCATTTTTTGAATCCTGCGTCATTCACATTTAATCCTGATAAGGCGGCAGAATAAAAAGCATAGCCTTGCAAGCAGCGAGTACAGCCGGAGGGACACACGGAAATTCACACGATCCGAAGAATTCATATGATTCAGCGGTCAATCCATTCGTCCACAATGCTGGATCACCTGATACATTTTAGCAAACACCTGCTCTACTCCCGGTTCTCTGGGGAATTCTTCAGTAGAATCTACTTTCTCCGCTAAGTCAGCATTTATAGACTGTCTCTGAATAAACTCAATGCTCTTTCCCCTTTATTCTGTGAAGGTAAATTTATCTTTGGATTTTTCACGAAAGATTTCAAATACGGCCTGTAACTCACGCTCATCCTCTACACCAATGTAGGATTCTCCAGCATCTTTTTCGGAACTGTCAACTCTAAAAATAAAAACGATCCCCTCATCGTCCGGCTCCTCCATCGGAAGGAGTACAACATATTCCTCATCGTTGTACTCAATAAGGTCCAGAAATTCAAATAGAGCTTCTCGTCCTTTTTCATCTGTCAAACTAATCATATTATCAAGCATAGCATCCTCTCCTTCCTCAAACAATTATATATCAATCCTCCGATACTAATCCAAACAGCTCATCAATACGCCTTTCCAGTTCTTTGTGCAGGTCAGTCTGTGCCTGTCCGGTCATTTTATGCGCCGGATTCCTTTGTGTTCCCTGATATCCGCCGCTTTTCTCTGACCACTCCTCTTCCGGCAGCCGTATCCTCTTCAGAAACTCCCTATGTTTGTTCCCCTTCATTCCTTCACTCCCCTCGCTTTCCTTACAATTTCTTTCTATCGCGCCTTCTGGATTTTCTTTCTGGATACATACTGCTCATACTCTTCTGTCGCCTGCTTATACATATCATTTTCAAAGATATTATATCGCTTGGTAAAGATCGGTTTCATTCCCCGTCGGAAGATGATTTCTGATCCGATGGGCATGTACAGGATATCCTCTAGAGGACGATTGGCCCTCATAGAAATACTTCTTCCTGTCTCCAGATCCATGGAGCCAAGGAAAACAATGGTATCCATATTGTTGATGATGGTAGTTGCCTTATCTCGTTCATAAAGTGAACTCAGCTGCGATTCCGACTGGATCAGAATGGTGGCAGACAATCCCTTCTCTCTGAAAATTGATACATATTGCTCAAACATATTCACCGGACATCCCGTGGCGAAATCGTCGCAGAGTACATCTACCGGTACCGGCAGCCTGCCGTCTGGCTGACTTTCCGCGAACTCGAACAGATCTTTAAACATTGTACCGTAAAACATACTGACAAAACTATTCAGAGAAGGGTTTACCGGACTGGTTGTAACGAACAGAACCACCTTCTCAGATGCAAGCTTTTCAAAATCTACAATCCGCCTCATCCGGAACATCTCCTTTAGCTCCGGTGTAAAGATAGTGTCAATGGTGGTATTCAGCGCTGAGAAGATGCAGCTTGCTGTTTTGATCGGCAGCTGTTTAAAACTCTTCCAGCAGCTCACTGCGAAACAGGATGGATCCCTCTCTGCCAGATACTCGAACTTTCGGTCATAGTTCGTGGAAATCACTCCGTTTTTTTCCTCGAAGATTAGCTTGCTGTGAAAATCCAGAACATCGGCAAACGTCGGGTTCTTTTTCGTCATCAGCATATAGCTGATTTCGGCGCATAAGAGGCTTACGGCGCCGTCGTCCCAGTAAGGATCCGCATTAGATTTTGTCTTCTGCGGATTCGCCAGGACAATGCTTCTGGCAAGGAACCTGATATCATTATAGGATGCAACATATAGCAGCGGGTCGAAGCCGCAATTCCCCACAGCAGGGTGAACGAAATTAAGATCCCAGACCTTGTATCCCCGTTTCTTCATTAACATGGAATACTTCTTCACGATTCTCCGCTTTGTTACTGTAGCAATCAGGGATTTGCAATACGTTTCCAGAAAACGGGGTTCCATAATACTGACTGTCTTGCCGCACCCGGAAGTCCCGATTACCAGAATATTATTATTCAGACCGGTCTTCTTTGAATCCGAACTGAAAATACAATGATCACCATCACCAAGGATCAGCCGATCTGTCTCATTCATGCGCAGCTCTCCATCATTTCATGAAAGTCCTTAATGCCGTCCGCAAGTCCCATCTCCACCGCCTCCTTTGCAGTAAAGTAATGGTCATAGGATGTCAGCTGATTCATCTCTTCTTCTGTCTTCCCTGTATGACGCGCCAGAAGTTTATTCATCATGGACTTGGTTTCCAGCAGACTGTCAGAAATGGATTTGATCGAGGATGCATTGCCTCCGATCTTTCCTCCCAGCAGCGGCTCGTGGAGCATGAGTTTGCTGTGGGGCAGCATATATCTTTTCCTTCCGCAGGCAAATAGAACAGCGCCCATACTATATGCGCAGCCCGTGCAGAACATGTAAATCGGCGCCTTAGACCCAACGATCGTATCATAAAACAGGAGTCCATGATCGATTTCCCCGCCAGGAGAATTGATGAATACAGAGATAGGCATACGGTCATCCTCCGCATTCAGGAACATCACCTGCTTAAAAAAGTCCATGGCGCTGTCCGCGTCAATCTCCCCGGTGATAAAAAGCCGGCGGTGGTCACTCATAAGTTTTGACTCGATCGACACCGGCTGAATGCCGCTGCTGCTCTTAATTAACGCTGGCGCGCTCATTATACCTCACCTCCTTGCATTCCGAACAGATTCATCCTGACATGAGGCTCTTTCTCTTCCTCTCCCCTGGCTTCTTCCTCAACCAGGTGGACCACTTCCTCTGTGGTCCTCTCGTATTTTTTGATCGTATCTGCTGCGGAAGCGCCTCCGAAGATAATATCCGTAAAGCCCGCTGCATAATACTGGAACATTGCAGCTGTACAGCGTACGCTGTTTTCCACAACTTCTGCCGAAGGCAGCTGGTGATCGCAGTCAATAAAGCTTTTAAAACGGATTTCCCCATCCCTGAAATCCAACTCGAAGCATCCGTTCTTAAGACCATAGTTCGCACAGCAGATAAATTCTGCCATCTGTCTCATAATCTCAGGATCGTCAGGATCTGCTGCCACAGGGGAAATGCCATAAGTGATCATCTCATCCTTGTATACATGGATCACATAATTGATTCTCTGAATCTTACTCCTGATTCTGAGACCAAAATGAAAGACCCCCTTTTTCTCATTAAAGGAATACTTCCACTCATCGTCCTCCAGAAACTTCTTTACAACATTTGCGATTTCATCTGAATATTCATATCTGTTCATATTGTTCATATATTTCCCCCTATGCACTCTTTTTCCTATCTGCTGCTGTCTGTTTTGCCGGAAGGCTGTACCAGGTACGATGTCCTTCCGCATCCAATTCGTACAGCGTCTGTAAGGTCCGCCCCACATAGAACAGATCTTCCGTGTATAATAGGCTGTCCGTCTCACGGATCAGATCTCTGCTGCGAAGATACTGATCGATCTTTACACAATGCTCATAGCTCTCACCGCAAATGACCAGCTGGGGAACAGCTGCATATCCATAGTAGTTGTTCTCGTGGTAACGCTGGTCATGGATCAGCTTATAATAGCGCCCCACCTTATCTGCCAGTCTGCGCATGGAATGGGGCGTCGATCTTACCGCTTCATAAAGAAGAAGGGATTCCTCATCAAGCTTCACATTCGCCGCAGTCCTGATAATCGATCCGTCCGTGATAGGCAGCTCCAGGGAAGGACGCATAGTTTCCATGATGCCGAATCGTTCCATCTTTGCTCCGTTCATCAGATTTGCCAGGACGATCATATTCCCCACAAGGATCCTTTTTATGTCCTCTGCCGTGTCATACAGCCCCTGTTTCTGCTTCTGTGTATTGCTTATGTAGAAGTTTCCCTTATGAAAAGGGACTCCCCTCCGGCATGCCAGCTGGAAGCCTTTGTAATCCAGATCATAGACCAGCAGACCCCTGACTGCATCGGGAGCTTTGATCTCGTACTCACGGATCAGACGTAATTTTTTCATTTTATTCAGTCTTTTGCGCAATCCGGTGCGTTTTACAGAGAGACCTCTGAGTCTGACGAACTGGTAGATAATCAGCGATGTTGAATACTTGCTGCGTCCGATTTCCTCGATCATAGCCATATCCACCGGATCCAGGATCTTCTCAATCTCGCTGATGGGTGTACCATTATAGGGCAGGACTGTGGTGAATACCTGTTCGTTTTCGTGTGCCGCATATACCGGATTATCCGGTATATGCCCAGGCTGAAAGCCAAAATCAAAGTCTCTGCTGCTGTAATTGGCAGCATCATTCCATTTACTGATCTTCGTCATATCTGCACGCTCCTTTCACGCTGCGATGTCATTGCTGATCATCCTGGTTACCTTCTCCCGAAGGGTGCTGTTGTTTAAATTACATACATAATAGTCACAGAAGTACTCGACACACTCTGCTCTGCTGTCTGAGATATAAGAATCTACCAATAGCAGTCGGTCCGGCACTACCCCGTACGCCTGACCAAGTTCTGTAAAGCTGGACCAGTCGGACCATTTACCGGACTTGCATTCGATGATGTAGAAGATACTGCCAAAAAGGACTACACAGTCAAACTCATTTTTGGATTTACCGCTATTACGGGCTGCCACACAGACATTCCGGTAGATCTCGTATTCGGTATTATACTTTACGGAGAGTTCCTGCAATACATCTTTGACCACCTGATATACGGCGCATTCCAGCCATTGACCGTTCAGAAATCTCTGGGCTTTCGGCGTTATGACCAGGGACCCGTGCAGGGTCTGAAATTCCGAGCAATAACGGACGTTGCTGACCACACCTGCCATATCCTGAAACAGGGCGATAATCTGCTTTTTCTCAGCATCGCTTTTTTCTGCCAGCGACAGCCGGAACTCCTTCTTTCCCCGTATGCTGAAAAGCTGACGAAGCCCAAGGAGCAAATCCTTAATGAGATGATTGCTTTTCATCATTCTCACTGCCAGCTGTCCCACGGCTGCAGGAATATCATCTTCATCTCCCACCGACTCGATGACCATATTCTGCATACTGCCCACGAAACCATTCAGCCCCTTGCCTCCTGCCGCGGCAGAGACCTTCAGGTTCTCTGCCGCAGACATCAGTGGTCTGATCTCCGGAGCCGTGTTTCCTTCTACTGCACAAAGTGCTTTTGCTTTTAACATATAGCAATCCCTCCCTGTTATACACTTACAAACAATCTGTATTTTTCTTTTTCCATATTCTCATCTCTGGAATCAACCTGTATCTCCGGATGCCGGCTCAGCCAGGTATTCAAAAACTCCAGCTCCAGCGGTCCTCCAAAGTTACCGTCGTTTTCTGTCCAGAACCATTCTTCCTGCATACCTTCTGCCAGAAACCTTAAAACTCCAGCCTGCTTCAGATCGGCTCCGTTGTGATCCGAAAACGCCAGCTCTATGTCAAACTGTTCCTGCCAGGTAAAAGAGTCGGACCAGATCTCCGCGTCTCTATCCTCCATATAAACCGGATACATCTGATATTCATTTACCAACTGATACCCTGCGTTCCAGATAAAGGATCTTACCGCCGACACTTTGTTGTCTTCGCAGCAGATGCTGAGCAGGATTTTGCCTGCATACAGCCTTCTCAAGATACTGCTGCCGACTGAAACCGGTCTGTCTTCAACCTCTGTTATCTGCCCGTTTTCATGGCGGACCGCTTTCTTTTCAATAACCTTTAACCGGCGGAACCGTCCCATGTTTTCCTTCTGTATCATTCCAACGGAGTATTTTGCCATGACCGCCGGATAGTTCTGCCTGCGGTTCATCTTTGTCTCTGTCCTCTCCCACCGGATCTTATCGGGACGCCAGCTTGACGGAAAACTAATGGATGGATATCTGCCGTCTGCGAAAGCGTACGGATCGATCTTCTGAATTTCATCCGGAATGCAAAGCTTCTCTTCTATGACAGTGTTTGAAAATGCCAAAGCCTCTATGGTTTCCAGTTTCTCCGGAAGAATCACTTTTCCGGCTTCGATATGTGAGAAACAGAAACTCTTCAGCACACGTACACTGTCTGGAATTTCTATGGTATCTCCGGATGCGAAGCAGACATACAGCATATCCTGATTACAGTAAAATCCATTCCAGAACTTATTTGCCCATGGAACATTCAGAAAGGTCTCAACGCCAAACACAATGGTATCTGATTTCTGTATGTTTGCTTTGTCATATACATACCGCCATTTTCGCTCTCCTGCTTCTATATGCTCCAGTTCCGTACAATTACGAAATGCATATGCATGAACGCGATGTACGGATTTTGCTATAACGGCTTTTTTCAGATTGGCGCAGTCTCTGAATGCATTGATGCCGATTTCTGTGATTCCCTCTTCAATCACAAGATTTAGGATTTCTTCCTTTCTGTCCTCCCATGGAGCTGCCGGATTTTTACCGCATGAATAATCCGGTATTCTTCCATTGCCGCTGACAGTAAGTACACCTTCGTCATCCAGGATCCAGTTCATTTCTGCTGCTGTATCCACAGCAGGCTTATAGGATGTATTCCTCATATACCATTCCTCCTTGTACCATAATCTGTCTTCGTTCTCTCACGCCGATTCTCCGGCTGCCCTGAAAGGGCGGGGCTTATAAAAGCCATTCGCAGCTTGCCTGGGAATACCTCCTGCCCGAGGTCTGTCCCGTGATCAGGACTTCGACACGCTCCCTTAGATCATCGCGATATTCCCGCCTCTGTTCACTGCCCGGTCGGTCATTCAGTTGTAGTTTTTTATCTTCATCACCTCGTTTTGACGTTTTGTTTTAAGTTCTCTTTACAATGGATATAGTAATACTTTTAAAGAGTTTCTCATATGTACGTCCTTCTCCGCTTTAGAAACTGAATTTTTCAAAATCCTCCATTTTTTTGAAACTTTTGCCACAAAAAATAAGGAGATGACGGCACCTGCCATAACAGTCCTGCCGTCATCTCCTTCTATATTCTTTTACCTAATGCATTGCCAGTACACCTTTCCTCTTGAAAGTGATCCGACGCTGCCACGATTGCATATACACGCTGCGGATCCGTCAATCTGCAAATATCGGTCCGCCGCTTACCATCTCAAATTGAATCTGTTTCACTTTTGCGGACATTTCGTCCAGATCCACCACCACTGCAAATGCTCTGCCCTTCTCTAATGCCAGCTTCTCATATTCCCACTCATCCGGATTCTCAGAAATGGTCAAAAAAGCCATCTTATTTTCTGTGGAATCCATGAGAAAATAAAGTTTCATCGGAACCTGCTTCTGAAGCATTTCCATCAGCTGCACATATTTAGATTCACAGGATATACGATTTACCACACCTACCGGTGTACCAAAAACCGACCGCAGAAGGCTGCAGCAGATTTCCCCTTCCCTGATATATATTATCGTGATATCCAGGTCTGTCATGAGACCGACATTTTTCAGAATTTCCAGTCTTTCAACAATCTCCGTGTCAATATCTGAAAATCCTTCCTCATGAGCGCCGCTTCCCGGCATGGAAGAATACACCGTACTGCCGCTTCTGTACAGCGCGCCGTTATTCATATCTACCCGGATATATCCCACCTCATTTTCATAGGTATCCATGTTCACAACCTGTGCCAGAACTCCGGATGAGGTCGGTCTCTCCTCAAGCCAATGGCTGTAATCATCACCGACAAACAGCAGTGAAATCGTATTTCCTCTTTCGATCACATGGTAAACCAGATAGGATGTCTGCTCTTCAAAGGACTGGACCACTGCGGCATACCGTTTGTCATAATGAATCGTGTCAATACAACCCATAAATCCTCCGACGAGATAGGAGTAATACAGTTTCCCTTCGCTGAAATATCTCTTTATTTTAGGATTTATATTATAAATCTTTTCCAGTGTGGTAAGGCGCTCCATTGCTTCCTTTATCTGCTTCTTCCTGTCCATGGTCTCAGACGGATTTTCCTCATCCATGAATCCCTGCAGGATACTTTGAACGCTTTCCATGATATCATCTGTAGCTGCGCAGCCTATCTCATCAGGAATACCATACTTTTCCGCAAAGTCAGCCAAATTATCCATATTCTTTTTGATAAATGAAAGCACCCTGTCTTCCTCGAAAAGATATTGTCCGGGATGATCCGGATCATGATCTGCGCAGCAGCAGTACATGAATACGAGCAGTCCCAAAGAGTCCTGCGTGGTTCTCATAAAATAAAACCAGGGAATCCCTTCCTCGACAGACTGCCGGATCCAGCTGACCACTTCAGGGATATCCGGGATTTCACGTGGATCATCGTCATACTCCGCAAAACAAACTTCCCACTTATTTCTTGCATTCAGCAGCTTCTCCCTGTCAGAAGCAAACTGCTCAATCAGCGCCTGAATATTGGTAAAGTCCTCCATCAGTACATCCATCTTTTGAATTACTATCATACTTATATTTTCCATCATGCTCTTCCCTCTGTAAATATTCAATCCGGATAGCACCGCTGGTACATCTTCCGGTATAGTTCGTATTGTTTCTGATACAACAGGTTCTCCGGCTGCCTGTCAGACAGCCATTTCGATCCCTCTATTGCAAATTGCAGATAGCGCTTTCCGGAGTAAGTGTCTATTTGAAAGCGGTCAAAAGCTGCCTGTACAAAGATACGATGAAAGTCTCCTTTGCCGTCCTTTGTCAGAACAGGCAGCAGCATTTCCACGATTTCTTCATAATCCTCCTTGGAACGGGTACCGCCATAGAACTGCCGCTTTGCTCCCGCCTGATAGAACAACGCCAATGCACATTCATAAACAGCTTCACTGCTTCTGACCTTTGACAAAATCTTCCTGCGGATTTTCAGGCTGTCCTCATAGTACTCACAGGCTTGTATAAAATCACTTTTTTCTTTACATATTGCCCCGCAGCGGTTTAACGCTACAGAATAAGCGTGCTGAGACTCCAGTGTCCCATACTTCTCTGCCAGATTCCGATAAATTTCCTTTGCCTCGGAAAAGATTCTGTCAGCCTCATCCGTCTCTCCCATCATCATCAGAGCAGTCCCTCTTGCAAGTACGGCTTCTGCGTACGCTTTTTTATGCTCATCTGTATCTTCAGCGGCAGCGATTCTTTTTCTCAGAAAAACTGCTTCCGCATACATCGGCTCAGATTTCTCATACTCTTTGCACCTTATATGGATATCTCCAAGCACCAACAAGCTGACAGACACAGCAAAGGCGGATTCTGCAGACTGCAGCTGCTCATCCATCCTGCGATTGATTTCCAAAGCCCTGCGATACCAGACCTCAGCCTGTCTAAAATCTCCCATGGCATAATAAACATCTCCGACACGTTCATACGCAACCGAGATACCATGAAGATTATTGGCGGAAGGCTCCTGTTTATACCGGTTTTCGGCAAGCTTACGGTACTTATCCCCATAGACGACAGCTTCCTCATACAGACCAAGCCTTTTACAGTTCCTACCGCAAAGGTCATATGCCTGGGCACGATAATATAGAAAATCCGGATCCTGGGAAACGGAAGCAGGCTGCTGCTCCATCCGTTTTGCCAGCCGTCTGGCATACAAAAGGGAATCTCTGAAAGAACTGAGCTCATAGAGACACACTGCAAGGCTCTCCAGCGACCTGAGATACTTCAGAATTTCCTCCGGATCTGTGATTTCAGGAAGCTTCCTCTCATAAAGTTCCACAAGCCGTTTTCTCCAGCTGATTGAATTTTCATAGTTGACAGAAATGCCGGCTCCTTCCCAATACATTTCAGCCAACATTTGGACTGCTTCAGGCAGATTCTGACGCGCAGAGGCGACGATGAGCGACACTGCTTTTTCTATGTCGCATTCCACCTCAATGCCGGTGAAAAAAGCCAAGCCGATCAGATAATCCGTCTCAGGTGTTGATGCTTCATCGCTTGCCAGTTCCTGCAGTACACTTTCTAATTCATCCGCATCATCACCATCCACAAGCACTCGGAGTCCCGGAAAGATCTTTCTGAGTTCTTCGATATCCAGAGCTTCTGCGTTCTCTTCGTCCATTCTGACTGACACGATCTTTTTATCCTGTTTTCTGGCAGCCGGATACTCTTCCCGGATCACATAATTATCCGGTTCTGTAATGGATGGTGAAACCATAAGCAGAAACACATCGCTCTTCTTCAGCGCTTCTTCAATCTGCACACTCCATTTCTCTCCGGAAGACATGAACTCATCAAACCAAATGGAGACATTCCTCAGTGACGGAATATTATGAATGGTACGCATCAGTTCATTGGCATATCTTCGATCCTTTTTACGGTAGCTGAGAAATATCCTTCCGCTGAAAGCCTGTTTGATCCGTTCAATCTCTGTATCTGCTACAAGAATTGCTCTGAGAGCCCGCATCAGTTTCTGGTCATAGGGTATCTCTGTCCAATCGGTTACCTGGGACCGCAGAAGCTGTATATCCCCGTATCCATGACCGACGCGGTTCATTTCCATAGCAAAGTATTCTTCCAATCCGGTTTCTGCCGCAATGGGAAGGATTGGGATATGATGCTCCATGGCAAATGCATATTCCCAGTTTTTTGCCAGGCTGTCACAGAGCAGATAGTTTGTCGTGACCACAACGACAAATAGCCTCATCTCCCCAAGCTTTAATTCCAAATCCTCCAGATCTGTCTCCTCTGCTGTCAGGGAATCCGTATGATACCAGATTGCGCAGTCTGATATGTTGAGTATATCATCTGCGACTTTTTTCATTTGGTCAATATCCTCTGGATGGAAGGAAAGGAATACCTTCTGCAGACCATTGGGAGAAAAATCTCCTCTGACCTTGTACGAGAAATCAATTCTTTTCTTTCCCACGTATATTCACTCCTCGTTTTTCTCTTCTTTATGAACTCTTCGCTAAATTCCCTTTTCTTCCACCACACTGTAGGTCCGTTCAAATTCATCTCTGGCAACAAAATTAAAATTTGCTTCCTCTACAGTGCCATCTTTCCCGTAAGATATGTTATAGAATACGATAACCGCATCCGCGGCAGCCGCTTCTTTTGTCCCCCAGAGTTCTGCCGAATATCGCTGCCTTTCCGATGATTCATCTATCCTGAGTCCCTTTTTCTCAATCAGGAAGCGGATCTCAGGACACATCCCGCAACCTGCGTCCCATGCTTTGAGAGGCTTGGGAATCTGTTCAAAGGTATCTCCTTTTACATGGCAGTGGTTCGTTTTAAAATAATCCTGATCATTGGGATAAGGAAATCCTGTACTGTCAATTTTAATCCAGTCGCCTGCTTTCGCCTTCTCTCCGCCGACCTTGCCGTTTACCGCCTCCTGGGAATGAACTGCATACGTGCCATTTCCCAGCTCTTCTATTTTTCCTGCAGCTATCAGTTCTTTTATGACAGGGCTGTCACTGCCCAGCTGATATGCCTGAACGATGTTTCTTTTATTCTTAATTACGTTATACATGATAATGCTCCTTAATGATTTACCAATGTGTTTTGTCTCGTGCTGCATTTCGGCTTAAAATATAAGAATCAACAGTAGAGTCTCTGCTGTTTTCATTTTATCATACAAAGCCTGTATGCGCCATTGGAAATGCCTGTCCTATTGCTGTTTCCTCTATGCGAAACGGTCCCGTGGGACGTTTATCACCTCCTTCTCCCCGGGACCGTTCTTACTTCTTATGCTGTCTTTTCTTAATACTGTTTTCTTTTATGCTGTTCTCTTTACCTGATATGCCTCTACCTCCTTTACCATGCTTCCCATCCCTGCTTCCGCAAGATTGATGAAAGAAAGCACTCGTTCACTCCAGCCTGCAATGAGATTGAAGCGCTCACCGCAGAACTGTTGGGTTCCGTATCCCTGAAGGTCTACACCATGCACCCAGAAATTCCTGTTATACTTACGTCGGTATTGCTCCACAATTGTCTGTACGGTAATTGAAAGACCACGATTGCATTCGTTATCCGAAAAATAAATGATCCTGTCAAAGGGCTTGAAGTACTTGCCCTTGTCAACCTTTAAAGCATACTCCATCGGAAGAAAAAGGTCTGTACCGCCGCCTGCGAAAGAATTTTTCAACGCGATATCAAGAACAGAATCATATTTTCCATAGTTTGCGATACGATACCCGCTGTAATTTCCATACGCTGCGTCAAAGTAGCAGACGGTTGCGTCTTCGCAGAGCTTATTTGCCATTGCTCCCAGTAAAGAAGCAATATCCGAGCAGCGGATGTCGCTGTTTGCGGAAATATTCCAGCCCATGGATCCGGATATATCCACGGCGATGAGGGTTCTTCCCTCAATCTTTTCCATGTTATCCACTGAGGCATTGATCGCGCTCTCGAGGGCACGGTGGATGTCAGCAGTCATAAGTCTTTCCTTTTCAAGGGTACGATATGCGCTGAAAAAGCGAAATGGAAGCTGTTTCGACCTCTTCACCTGTATCGGGTCAGAAAGCACTGCGAGCACCGGTGTAAGGTCTGCTCCACTTTGGGCGATATTGCGAAGATTGCGAAGAAGCGCCATATATCCAACCCTGCCAGAAGAGATAAGTTCCTCCCAGACTTCTTTCTTATTGCCTCGGGCGGAAAGCTCCGTCTCCCAGGTATACGGTGTCTCAAGCGTATCATTTAAAATTTTTCTGAAGAGTTCTTCCACCTCTTTGGACTTAGGATGTGGATGGGTAATGCGGAGAACATCACGGAATTTTACATTTTTGCTGCCGCCGTTATATTTGGCGATCTGGTACTCATCAAAGTTTTGTATTACCTCTGCCATTCCTTTCTTCATGGCATTGGGAAAGGGTTTGCCATACATGGTCTTATAGCACGCCATGATTTCTGTAATGTCATCCGGACGCTCTACCACACCGCGTATGGTCTGACGGGTAAATGCGGACGCCTCACGGGCAATTACAGCTGTAAGTACATGGCTTACAGAGCGCATATGGAATACATTGCGTGTATAACATGCAAGTTTGCTGACGAACTCCGGATCCGTTTCACAAAGTCCTGCCGCAAGCTGAACAATGTCATTGTCTGTAGATCCATAGTACTTTTTCTCACCGAACATGGTGGTAACCACTGCTGACATCAACTGTTCCTTTGGGTTCATGCTGTATGCCACATGACCGCAGCGGTTTTTTGTTTTCATTGTGTTTGTTGTGTTGAATTTAGCCATTCTGACACCTCCATTAACTGTATGGGGAAATAGTTTTTAATGAAACTGCCGAACCGGTCGGATCACACAGCCCGGCAGCCTCTATAATCACATATAAGAGAATGGGCGATAACAGGACATAAAGCGCTCTGCCAGATTGAGCTACAGAACATAAGGTTGTTCCGGCAGGACTCGAACCCGCATCTTCCTCCTGAATATGGAAGTAACTGTCATCTGCACTGCTTATATGTAATTATCCATCTGTCTGATGTGTTTTCGTCTTAATCTTCCAAGACTCATCAGGAGCGTTCGCCGCTCGAACACATTGTACTGAAGGAGGTGGAGTCCGCCAGACTTTTTACTGTCTGGCTTCCTCCTTGCTTTTGATGATTTTATATTAAACCATTCTTTTTGTTTCATCATTTATTGTTATTTCCGCAATTGAAACTGGTTTTGAAACTCTGTCAGGCGCCCGAAGGCAGAGCAGCCTTATCCTCTGGAACGATTGTTATCCTGATGTTCTCAATATCGCCTGACAGAGTTACTCTCTTACCTTGATACCTGTCAATGCTGCGGTCATATATAGTTGCTGCAGTAATCGCTTCCCTTACAGCATCCTTGACTCCTCTGGCTCCATAGTTACTGTGCTGCTCCTTCATCTGAACCATTAGTGTCTCATCCATATATTCCAGAATCATTTCATAATTCTGAAGTTCCGCGACTACAAATTTGCTGACAATATCAGTCAGTGCATCTGCCGACAGTTCCTGGAAAGCAAGACAGTTTGTAATCTTACCAGCGATTTCCGGATGACCGCAGGCTTTTGCCAGAGTATCTCTGCAGATTTCCTTCTTTCGGAATGCTGAGGCCTCATTATAAGCCTCCATATCCACCGGAATGTTGCTGGTAATAATAAAAATCACATGACTCAGATCGATATCAGGCGAATTGTCCGCAAGATGAACCACTCCGCTGGAGAAGCATTCCATCAGACCAGTATAAATGCGGTCTGTCGCCTTTTCTATCTCGTCCATGAGGTATACCTGGTATGGATTAGAACGAACGGGTTCAAACACTGTAGGATCCTTATACCCTACATAAGAAGGCGGTGATCCAAAGAAGCGATTTATAGAATGTTCCCCGATAAATTCGTTCAACGCTATCTGATGAAATCCATAGGTCTGCCCCGTCAGCTTTTCCAGTGCTCCTGGAAGAGCTTTTCCAATCTCTGTCTTACCTACTCCGGTCGGACCAAAAAGGACGATAACTTCCACTTCCGGCTCTTTTCTGCGAAGGTTTGAAGCAATCAGTTCACTGATTTTTTTAATAGCCTCGTTCTGACCATAAATATCGCGCATCAGTTCCGCAGCCAGTTCGTCCGGCCATACGATTTTTGTGTGCTTTTCCGCTTCAAGCTGACGGACTTTGTCTTTATCAACTATACCTCTTGGCTCTTGAGCAAATCTTGTAGTCGGCGGGACCTCCCTATGTGACATATCCCTTTCTGGACTTTCGTGTGGAACCTGTGTCTCCTCCTTCACGCTATAGCTCCAAACCTGATCCGTATTGCAAATTATTGCGGTTCCGCTATTCTTTTCCGGCTTAAATTCGATGATAATATCCACTGTCTGAATATTTTGCGGAAGATTGACATTGCCCGTATTAATACATGTTTTATTGTCGAAATTAACATGATAGATGGTCATAGTTCTCTTTCCGCTGATTCCCTGAATCCTTTTCTTCAGTCCGCTTCTGCCGCTCATCTGGATAATCGGTGTAAGATGATTACAATCTGCATCAAAGCCGATGACAATCCAGTCTTTATCTGAATATTCCATATATCTTCTCCTAATTCTGCAACTGCCTACAGATATTCACGAAGTAGTTCTACATTCGTTTTCTCAAACTCATTAAACTCGCTCACAATCTCTTCATCAGATTTGCCAGCTATCGGTTCATACCAGTCCTGTGCGCTGAAATAATCATAGTTATCCTGTGACTGGAATTCACGTCCATGTCTTGCATAAATTTCGTTTATGATCATCTGGATCTCATCCTGACTGCGATTTTCAATGTCGCTGGTCTCCAGATAACGAGTTGCGCTGTCCGGTATCAGATAAGCTCCTGTATCCGTTACGGCATTTTCCTGCTGAGCATTCATATAATTTGTAATTGCCTGTTCTTCCGCAGAAACATTAAAGTAATTATAGAAAAAAGCTCCAATAAACAATGCTATCACACCACAGACCATGATAACCTTCCATGAGAATCCCGTATGGGCAGCAGTTCTAGCCTTACTGGAGTTAACTCTGGTCGTACTGGCGGTCGTCCTGACCGTACCGCTGGCAGTTCTGCTGTCTCTGCTGCCTCCAGTTGTCCTTGTCGAATGTTTTACCTCTGCGGTTCTTGCCGTTCTTACCCTGCACTGATTTCTCTGAGCCCTTTGATCCGCCTCTGCCTGTGAGACATTATCCAGTATGATCCTGCCAGTCTGTTCATCTTTATAGTGCCGTTTTCCATTGATTAAAACGTAACTCATATGTGGAACCCCCTATCTTACGGTCCATAACAGCAAAGCTGCCAGAGATGCCGGCATCCATTTAAGTAGCTCCATTCTGCTCATCTAGTTTTCCTCCGCAGTAGGAACAGGATTCATTTTTCTGCGCCGGTCCGGACTTCCAGGTGAGCGGTCTGCGCTCTTCTTTTTTACCAAATAGATGCATATACGGATTCACATCCTGATCCACCGGATAATTCAGTAATACCGTGCACTGATTGATGTAGGGGAGCAGCTTCGGCTCATAACCTTCTTCCTTTTCCATCAGAAGATCAATTGCCAGTTTTACCTCAAAAATAGCTGTTAGCTGAATATCCAGATACATGCCAGGCTGGAAATGAAGCTTCTCGAGTTCCGTCTCAGTCGCATAGAAGCGGCGGCGTACTGACTGATTGCTGTAATCTACCCCTTTATCTTCGCCGTAAGTACAGGTATAACACGCCATATCCGAATCCGGTTTGTAATAGAACACCTCTCCGGTACTTGCTCTCGGTCCGCATCCTGCATCAATCATTGGAATGTGATATTTATCTGACAGTTCATTGCAGACATAGCCGCAGTGCCGGTTATCCGCGCAGCAGAGAATGATGGAATCTTTCCAGATAATCTTCTCAAGTTCCGCTGGATCCACATGTTGGATCAAATCCCTGAAGGTATATACCTTACAGTTCGGATTGATATCCGCGGCTCTCTCTTTAAAACAGTCTACCTTATATCGTCCCACATCATGGATACCACATTCATGCCGGCAAACATTGTGGTAAGCAAGGATGTCATTATCAGCAACAATCAGCGAACCAATTCCTGCCCTGATTAAATCCAGACCAACCTTAAAGCCGCCGGATCCGCCACCGGTGATAATTGCCTGTTTGGCCGACATCTTATCCTTTTCCACTATGCCCTGGTTTCTGGAGAAAACCTCCTGCTGGAAGGAATAATAGTCAATATTGATATCTGCACTACCGTTATCCATAATGGAAATCTCCGCTTCATCATTTGCCCACACAACTGAAAGGTCAAACTGACCGGAGATGTAGTCTGAACTTTTTTCTGTATGTTCCTTTCTGACTGCCATACCTACTGTCTTTGCATCCGTCCTGGCACTGTAGTGTTCTTCTGGGACGATGTTGTAGGTCTTGGTTTCTGGGAAATAATATCCTTTGAGTTCCCCCTCGTATTGCTGCTTTCTGTATTCTTCAGGCAGCAGCACTGTATATGGTCTGAGATCCTCCTTCATTGCTTCAAAGTCTATAAAAAACTCTGTGACGGTCCCATCCTCCCCTGTACCAGCAACGAAAGCTCCTGTTTCCATTACCGCATCCACTGTTCCTGTTTCTGATACTGCCGCAGCGGTCTGCAGAACCATATCCTCTCTTCTTTCCAACTGTCTTTCCTCCTCTTCACTCCTCTTAAATAAACCAGATAATTTTGAACGTATCTTGCTCCTGGGAATGCCTTCCGCTTCCTGTCGTCTTACCGCTTTATAAGCCGCCTTTCTTGCAGCCTCGTTACACTCGACTGTAGCTTTGAGCCTCTTCAATTCGATACATGGCATGGCAGCTCTGACCACCTTATCATCAATCACATATTGTGCCTCTGTCTGGTTACCCTCTTCGTCGATATACCAAAATTGAATCCTGAACTCCGGATCGATCCAGATCAGTCCATTCACCACACCACCAAACTGTTGTGCCAATTTGATATTCGCCGGATAATCGCCTGCACTAAAGCGCAAGCAGCCATCCGGATGCCTGTGCACCTGAGACACTGTCAGCTTACCATTAGAAAAATCATAATATTCGGAAATGCGGGTCGCCAAATGATCAGCATACACATGATCCTTTTCACACATAACTGGTGTATATGTGGCATTGATGCCGCTGTCTGCCACCATATCAAAAAAGAAGTCGTTGCCGATACGGATTCCAGGCATCTGGATAATACTCTCATTACCGGGATGCCGGCCCGCTTCGAGCAGCATCCCTCTGTAGGTATTATTGGTTATGTAAACACAATATTTTTCTTTCCACTGATACATAGACACCTCCATTATTTATCTCTGTCTACACCTGTCTTCTCCCATACGCAATACACGTCAATCCACCGAAGCACTCTGGTCATTGCAGTATAGCCATTGACTGAGGCAGGATCTGTAGATCTGACCTGACAAATGTACGGAAGCCCCATTGCAAAGTCGGGAATCAGATGATGGAAACCAGGCTTCAGTTTCGTCATTGGATATACTTTAATTGATCCGCCAAAGAGTCCGTCCGCATCACGTCCCGGATGGTCATGTTCATATACTACATGAAATACAAATGTTCTCCAGCGCTGCTCCGGCGCAGGTTTCACCGGCAAGGTAAGATCCACGCAGAATCTGCTCTTTTTATCATAACCGAACATCATCTTCACATCAGGATGATTATATTCACGCATAAATTTTAGGAAATTATCTTTTTCAAATCTAAGCAAATCTCCATTTTCTTTTTCATACCAATACATTGCCTTTCCTCCCTCGTGCGTAGTTTTTCTCAGGCGCTGTATTGATCACAGGCGTGCCGGAATTCTGTGCCTGCTCGGCAGGCACCACCTCCCCGTTGCGAAATACAAATGCTTCAACATCTGCAGTACCGTTGGCTTGATCCTCTAACTGTCCAAAATTAGGATCATCGGATGTCTTAATGACGGGAGTTTCAGAATTCTGTGCCTGTTCGACAGGCACCACCTCTCCGTTGCGGAATACAAATGCTTCAACATCTGCAGTACCGTTGGCTTGATCCTCCAACTGTCCATAACTCTTATATCTTCCGGTTCTGATCATATCCTTATCCTCCTTATTAAAATCGGCATATTCATTACCGTTACCACTCTTTACAGATACATTCATTATGCAATCCTCCCTTTCTTTTATTTAAATACAGACTTGAGCATATACCCAATGGCAAATACCATAATCACAATGGGCATAATGGCATTGATCCACGTCCAAGTGTTATTCGCGAATGCAGTCACTATAAATTCCTTATACTTAATACAGCTGACAACCGCCAGCAGCGCTCCTGCTATAATCCAGCCGATCAGAAACCGCTTGATTACAGTCCAAACTGTTACCGCCTGATAATCCATGCCCTATCACCACCCCCAAAAGTTTCTTCGCAGCTTCCATTTCAACCGCGCTATGAAATAAACCACTACGATCACTGCCGCCAGAATCGGAAATCCGGTAGACAACAGATTCACTGTAAATATGGCAATTCGTGCTGTCACTGCTCCGAAGTTGGCAATTATACAGAATGCTGCCAGAGCCGAAATCGCAGTACAGATAATCATTGCAAGACCCACCCCTGATATTGTTCTGACACCTGTTCCTCTGTAGCTTTCCTGCTCAAAAATATCTCCTGCACGTCTCATGTGCACATCACCTCCACTGAATTCTTGTATATGCATGCCCTCATCGTCCAGCCCCTCCTTTCCTTTGTTGATAATGTCATTATAAAGTCTGAAATTTGTTTCTTACAGTTATGTCCTCTGCCTGGACTGAAACATAAATTCCAACATTTTTTGAAACTATTTCTCCCTTTTACCGGACAAGCCATATCAAACAACTACCGGTGTTTCTAATACCGCAGGCAGGAAATCTGATACCGGAATAAGGTAGACATTTGTATTTGCCGCTGATTTAACAGCCAGAAACTCCGAAAATCTGCCAAAGAAGGAACGTCTTGCATAAAGATCCTGACTCCTTACACGAAGTCTCTCTTCACTCTGCATCTGCCAGTGTACTGCTCTTTTGATTGAAAAAAGGACATGCGGGGTATTACCTGCAACGGGTACCGGAAAATGATGCGGATACACACCGAAAAGATCTCTGGAGAGGTCATCCGTAGCTGCTGTGGTGCCATGAAGAAACATTACCACATTGGAGAAATCCAACTCTGCATAACCGTGCATTGACTCTTTCACATTCCGAGAAACCATCACCAACTCAACCTTTCCCTGGCGTCTGCTCTGCATGAGATATTTCATCAGTTCATCATTTTCATCCACAACGTCCATCTCATCGAGGATGATCCGGACTCTTGGAACACGTTTAAGGGTATGAAAGATCTCCTCTTTCAGATAAGAATTGAAAATATGCTGGTTCCCGGAGCAGGCATACATAGCCATTCCTGACACATTGCCTTTCGCCCCACTCTGGAAGTTATACTTTGTATCACTACCAGGGATATAGATATCCCCAAATACTTCCTCAAGGCACTCAAACAATCTTCTAAGTACAATTCCAGCCTCATGATTCCCACGGATATTATCTGCAATCATATTTGAAAGTCCTGACTGCAGTGCAAGCTCAGATATAAAGTCATCATCTTCATTCAAAAGCTTCACAATCGCAGGTAATGAGACCGGATATTTTGCCGCAACAATATTGAGTACAGCCGCAGCATAAATCATGACCTGATCCGTCAAAATTCCATACCCCATTTCTTCAGCAGTCATGCGAACAAACCGTAAAATCTGCTGGGCAGACATGCCATAAAAAGGATGATAATTCTTATCTGCCGGATACGACGTCATAACAAAGTCAATCTCATGGGCATTTCTTTTCTGTTGTATAGCGACCATCAAATCCAGGTGACTGGTCAGAAGGATTGTCGGCATATCCTTTTTTTCCAGACCGCTGCGGAACAAATCAAACACCATTGCCTGGTTTCCAGCCTCTCCTCCAGTAATCAAAAGGTCTCCCTGAATCTTTCTGAAAAAGGATCCGCTGTCTATGCTCCCTTTAAACACACGTCTTGCTGCATTCAGCCGTGTACACTCATTGATGATCATTCCTTTATTGCTCATTAAGCCACCTAACTCCTTTCTCTGCCTGACGCATCCGTAAATATATCAATACAAACCAACTATCAAATTCCTTGTAAAAACTGTCAATTAACTATATAGCGGCATTGTAAACAAGAACGGATCTTCTCCTGCCAATGACACTACGGCCTCACCATTCTGTAATTTCAGAAGATTCCAGTCTTCCACAGCATGTCCGGCACGCTGCACATTCAAGTTTGCCTGCTGTGCGGAAAGGCTGATATTCTGATAATTCTCACCAAGCCGATTAATCACAAACTGTCTGGTGTCATAGTCATGGCTTCTGAAAGCAGCCATATTTTGGAAGGACGAAAGGATATTCCTGGCGCCTGCCTCGCCATACTGCTCTTCCAGCCCTGCCGTATTCTGGAGACCGCACATCATCTTCACGCCAAGAGAACGACCAAAATTCAATGAATCAGATAAATGCTGAAGCCTTGGAACGAGCAGCATCTCATCTAAGAGAAAAAACTTATTGGTCTTCTCTGCCTGCCTCCCGCCTAACGCATTGGCAAGTGCGCGGTCAATGAGTATGGAATACATAGGCGCAAGCAGTTGTCCTTTTCTAAGGTCATACTCAATGAAGACTACTTTCTTCCTGCTGCCGCACATGACCTCTCTCATGGAAAATTCTCTTGCGGAATCTGTCTGGGCAAACGGTCCAACAAACATTTTTTTCAACATGCTTCCAATGTAGGAGTTGACACCCTGCGTCTGATTTCCCTTGTTGGAAATATAATCAATACAGTTACGCTGATCATCCATGTAGTCCAGTCCAAGAATCTTTTTCAGATCCTCATTTGTACTGTGTGTGAAGAAATGGATAAGTTCCTTGTTATTTAATTTCGACTGGTCTGAACGCCAATAGGTTCTCATGTAATAAATCATGACAGCAGCTACCACCTGCTCAGCCATGGCAGGGAAGATTGGCTGCGTTTCACTGTTCATAGACTGAAACAGTTGTTCACAAATTTCAAGAGCATCTTCATCAGACTCAGAAGTATAAACCAGCTTTCCGTCTATACCGCGCGGCATTACTTCCGCGAAGATGTTATGATAGGCGGTAATGCTGTGATATCTTTCGCCATTACCTATTACAATTTTTTCCTGCTCGGAGATTCTCTTCCCGAAAGTCTCAATGTAATCTCCTTTGGTATCAAAGATTACAAGGACATCTGTCGGTGCCATCGTCGCAATCAAACGATCTAATGCCATATTAAAGAAATTCGTTTTTCCGGTACCAGGAGCGCCGAGAGCGAGAAATCCGTATGCCAGCATATCTTTACTCATGCCAAACAGCTTTTTCGTTTTAGGATCCTGAAATGCCACAAACGGGTTTCTGGATTTATCTGCGGTCCAAGAAGGAACCGGAATTTCATTGATACTTTGTCCCAAAAGGGTTTTTATGTACATACCGCTGTTCTTTTCCTGATTACTGCCTGCTCCAATTCGTTTCTGTCCGAAATCATAAGACATAAAGCTCCTCTCCTCCCTGTTATGAAGTGACTTTTGTCAAGAGGTAAATGCAAGAAATTTTTCCCTCTT